>Ga0224506_10000024_pt1 | contig 176074 bp, 200 predicted proteins | sample SF_Jan12_sed_USG_2_FD_169108 | JGI IMG/M metagenome (GOLD analysis project Ga0224506, IMG submission 169108) | Sediment microbial communities from San Francisco Bay, California, United States - SF_Jan12_sed_USGS_8_1 | ecosystem: Environmental > Aquatic > Marine > Sediment | place: USA...
AAGGAATGAAAAAAGCCGACCCACATGGAGCAAGGCCAAACAGAACTCAAAGTACCTGTACTAAGTTCAGGTAGGCTGCAAAGCGAAATATCGTGAAAACAGAAGGAGGGTTACTCCCAGCACACATGATTTTTTAAAAAAATTGTCTAACTCATGGAATTGACTTGTTCTTTACATAAATCAGCACTGCATCTACAAGTTCCATCACAGAGGCAAGAACCATGCATCACACAGTCGCATTCTGAACCTATTTCCGCAGAGGCTGCACAGCCGCATGCGGCTTCATTCACAGTAGTTTGTGGAGGTGGGCTTTGTTGTGAAGAGTCTTCATAGACACTTCGTGTTTTTTGATAATCAGAATCATCTCTTAATTGAGCTTCACCTCGGTTAGTTTGATAACCACCAGCAGATGCACTGGTTTGATATCCAACCAATCTGCTAGGATCAATTCCTTGTTGACCTTGGCTCTGATTTTTCAACGACCTGCTACTTACAAAAAAGAATGCAATTCCAGCAACAGCTGCCAAACCTGCCATTCCGTAAACTATCATGACCGGAAAGTCACCAGTAGACGTCGTAGCATAACCTTCTGGAGGAGTTGGAGTCACACCAGCGATTTCTACTCCGTCTAACACATCTAATGCACCAAAACCAATTGCAGCCAGATTTCCTTGATCTGCAGACTGTACTGTTCTAATAGAATATTTTTCATCAGCATTAACCTCTGCTTCAAAGACTCGTTCAACTTGTCTTCCTTCTCTAAGACTACTTTCACCCATAGTCCAGCTAGACACAACAAACCCTGAAATGGATTTATCCAATCCAAATGTTCCAGCATCCACATTGATTCCTGTTGGATCAAACAAAAAGTGCCAGTTAGTCAATCGTTGTTCTGCAATGTAATCAGCGTTAATCATATTTTTACTTAGAATATCTTCAGCATCAGTTCCAACTACTGTATTGTATAATAATGGTTCCTCTACTTTGAGTAAATTGATTGGGTGGTTAATATCTATGCCATCAATTTCAATCTGCTGATTTGTAGATAGGCCTCTCCATCCCAAGTCAATTAGAGTTCTAGTTTGATCTTTAGTAATCACATAATCAGTTAGGGTTCCCTTGATGATTACTTTATAATCAATTGAAGTGTTAATGGTCCTACCTTTAAGATGGATATCATATAAGACATCAAGATCAGAAATTCTTGCCTGACTTCCAGCATCAGCAATATTTTCATTTAGTTTCTTCATCAGGTTCTGAACACCTGGATTTGAAATGTCAGCAGTACCACTAAGGGTCCAAGTTTTGTCATGTAATTCGTCAAATAATTTGCCACCATTTGGATATTCAATAAAGATGGTCTTTTGATAATTCATTGAGAATGGTGATGAATCACTGTTAGGGTTAATTCTAGCGTCTAATTGGGCAGCCCATACAGGAGAACTTGTACCAACTACCAGAAGAGTTGCAAGCAAAACTGTTGTAATCACAGCCTTAGACACAAACAAAATTCTAAAAATTACAGTAATAAACTTATCCTAATTACCTAGATCGGTATTTTTTGAAAAAGTAATATGGAGTATTGTTTAGAGTTTTTTCAACACTAGAGGAAAATGATATGATTACAGTCTTAGCAGGAGGAACAGGTTCAGTCAAATTAGTAAGAGGATTAGTAGGTCAAGAATCCAAAGTGAACGTAATTAGTAATGTAGGTGACAATTACTGGCTGTACGGACTCTATGTATGCCCAGATACAGACACCATTGTTTACGGATTAGCGGATTTGCTTGATCAAGAAAGAGGATGGGGAATGAAAAAAGACACATTCAATTTTTTGCGACAGATGGAAGTTTTTGGAGAAGAAACATGGTTCAGAATTGGAGACAGAGATGCTGCAACACATCTCATTAGAACCAACATGTTAAAGAATGGAAAGAACCTTAGTGACATAACAAAATGGATGTGTGAGAAATTTGCAGTTAGTGCAAATATTATCCCAGTTACAGATAACAGTATTGAAACAAGAATAACTACAGACAAGGGAGAATTACACTTACAAGAATATTGGGTCAAACATAGAGGAAAAGATCCAGTTTTAGGAATTCAGTATATTGGAGCAGACAAAGCTCGTCCAAATCCTGAAGCTGTAAATGCAATACATGATGCAGACATGGTAATCATAGCTCCAGGAAACCCATTAACATCAATAGGACCAATGCTTCAGATTAAAGGAATCAGAAAAGAACTATCAAAAATAAAGAAAAAAGTTGTTGCGATAAGCCCATTAATTGGAGAGGATGCAATAAGTGGACCTGCGGCAAAATACATGCAAGCAGCAGGAATAGAATCAAGTGCATATGGATTAGCAAAGATGTATTCGGATGTTTGTTCAAACATCATTGTTGATGTAAAAGATAGAATGTTAGTAAAGAAAATTCAGAGTTTAGATATGAAGGTTTTTGAAACAAAAATCACTATGAAAAATAAACTGGCCGAAGATGCATTGGCCAATTTCATTCTAAAACAAGTACACGTATAACTTGAAAATAGCTGCAATTATTCCTGTAAAGACATTTTCTAATGCAAAAACACGTTTAGACTTGCCTCCGCAAAAAATCGAGGGCTTGTGTAAAGTAATGCTAGAAGAAATTTTGCACACTATTTCAATATCGCCTCAAATTGAAAGAACAGTCATAGTAACAAAAGAGGAAAAAGCAATAGAAATTGGGAAGAAATTTAACACCATAACCATCATTGACGAAAAAGAAGAAAGTGTCAACAATGCAGTTGCGCTTGCAGACAAATACCTTTTAGAAAATGGTTTTCATGCATCAATTGTATTTCCCCAAGACATACCATATATTAAAACTCAGGATATTGATTTTATGTTAAACTACAAAGCCCCGCCAAATTTTGCAATTATTGTCCCTTCAAGAAGATTTGATGGAACAAATGCTCTCGTAAGAATGCCCATAGACTTGATGGAGACACATTATGATGAAGACAGTTATAAAATTCACATGAATACAGCCAAAGAACATACACTGAATGTTGCAATGGTTTTTGTAAAAAGAATAATGTGGGATGTGGACAATAATGAGGATTTAAAATTTCTTTTAAAACAAAAAGAAAAACCAGAGGTTGCAGAAAAAATCAGAAAAATTTTAGAGTCAAAATAAAATAAAGAGGGTTCCAAATAATCAAGGCATGTCGATGAACTCTTGCGCTGTATAAGTCGATAAAATCATGATGACTTCTGCATATTCAAAACTCGTATAGATTTTAATATGACAAAACGTTTTCGAACAAATAGATACCAATGTCTGAAGCAACTGGAAAAAAATTAGATGCAACTGGATTATTTTGTCCTGAACCGGTATTCCGAACAAAGATCGAAATTGAAAGAATGCAAGTAGGAGAAACATTAACAGTATCTGCAGATGATCCTGCTGCTGAAGACGATATATCTAGATGGGTTACAAGAAATGGTCATGAATTAGTCAAGATGTCCAAAGATGGAGATGTTATTACTTTTCAAATTAAAAAGGTGAAATAACCAAAAAATCATGACTACTGTAAGCGATACGGAGGTGCTAAATCGTGTTGGCAACACACCACTTGTTAAATTAAATTCTCTTTCTCATGATAACATAGAATATTTTGCAAAATTGGAAGGTCATAATCCATTTGGTTCGGTAAAAGACAGAGCAGCATATTGGATGATCAAGGATGGTGAGGAAAGAGGAATTTTGAAAAAAGGAAAAAGCATCATAATTGAACCAACTTCTGGAAACACAGGTATTGCACTAACTGGAATTGCAAATTTGCTAGGCTACAAGGTCGAGATAGTTATTCCAGAAAAAGCCAGTAATGAAACCAAAGATATTATTCGAAATTTGGGTGCCAAAGTATTTGAAACTAGTGATGATCTATGTCCAAAAGTAGGAGCTGGGACTGATCAAAGTATTGCACTTGCAACATCCATTGCGTCATCCAGGCCTGATACATATTATTCACCAAATCAGTATGCTAATGAAGCAAACTTTATGGGTCATTATAAAGGGACAGGTCCTGAAATTTGGAAACAGACAGAGGGCAAAGTGACTCATTTCTTTACCGGTGTTGGCACTGGAGGTACAATCACGGGAATTGGAACTTTTCTTAAAGAAAAAAATCCCAAGATCAAGATTATCGGATGTCAGCCACAACAAAACCACTTGATTCAAGGATGGAGGAATTTTGAAGAATCTGCAAAACCTGATTTATTTCTAAAAAGAGAAAAAGTTGTAGACGATTGGGTTTCAGTAGATAATAATGAAGTATTTTCTGTGGTAAAGGAAGTCTTTGTAAAAGACAAATTGTTAATCAGTCCATCTTCAGCAGCAGTTTATGCATGTATGAAAAAATACCGCATTGAAGGGAATGCATGTGTGGTAGGAATATTTGCAGATGATGGTAGGAAATTCAAAAGTGTTTACGCATCTCAAAATATTATGAGTGAAGATGAATTTGAGAAATTCCTAAAAGATGCCGAGCATGTATCAGAATTAGCTTACTGACCAGATTCCACCAATTTCTTCAAATTGGATTCATAAAATTCTCGGAACAGAGAATTCATATCCATTTCGTGCTTCAAACATTTGTCACTGTATTCAACAATCTCATTTTTGATTTCTCTACTCCACTGACTTTGCTGCTTGTCCTTCGGATCTATGATTGATGGGTTTTCTTTAATTTTTTCCATGATTTCTATCAAAGATACTGCTAACTGATTAAATTTACTTGTACGCAATAGAAACATTTGTGATTCGTCCACATTTACTAGATTCATCATTGCATGAACTTGATTGTAATATTCCAATGCTTTCTTGCGATATTTTTTAAAATCATCAATTCTTTTTTGCCAATAATACTTGGATGTTTTGTTCTCCATTTTATAGCTGAATCGGATTTCACTCAGACTCATCCCTAATTTTGCAAGTTTTTCACCAATTTCCTTTACAGATTTTTTTAGATTTTCCGGGTCTTGATTCATGATATTGATTTGACTAATCAAAATAAAGAGTTTAAGCAGTGAATTTCTTCCAAGCATCTTCAGATTTTTTTAGAACACAATACATCGTTCGCAAAATGAATCCTATTCACTAATGGGTATCTTTTCAAAAAATTCTAAAGATTATTTGTATGTATGTACCAGTCTATATTGAAATTGCTGAATTGCATAGATATCTTGTGATATTTATTCAAATATATTTTACATAAAGCAATTTTCATTACGGTTTATCAGCATTCTCTGTCAGATACTTATCCACATCAATTGCGGCCATGCAGCCAAATGCTGCAGCTGTAATTGCTTGTCTATAATTTCTATCATGTACATCGCCAGCAGCAAAAACCCCTTCTATGTTGGTATGGGTCTTATTTTTTAGAACTACATAACCTTCATCATCCAACTCAATTTGGTTTTTGAATAATTTTGTGTTTGGTTCGTGTCCAATTGCCACAAACAAGCCTCCAACATCAAGTGTTTTCTCTTCACCTGTTTTTAGGTTTTTTATAACCGCCTGTTGCATTTTTTGATCCCCTTTGATATCTGTGACAGTTGAATCCCAATGAAATTTGATTTTGTTATTGTTAAGTGCTCTTTCTTGCATTACTTTACTTGCACGTAGTTCACTTCGACGATGTATCAGATGAACAGTCGTTGCAAATTTTGTTAGAAATGTTGCTTCTTCAATAGCTGAATCACCTCCACCTACAACTATAATTTCCTGATTTCTAAAAAATGGACCATCGCATGTTGCACAATATGAAACGCCTTTACCCCCAAACGTCTGCTCGCCTTCTAATCCTAATTTTCTAGGATTCGCGCCTGTAGCAATTATCACTGCGCATGCCTCATATTCCTCTGATGCTGTTAAAACCTTGAATGGCGCTCGTCTGAAATCAACATTTACTACTTCATCATCAATAATGGTTGTACCCATTCTTTGGGATTGTTTCCTCATGTCGATCATTAAATCCGGACCCATTATTCCATTTTCAAATCCAGGGTAATTTTCAACCTCTGTTGTATTGACTAGTTGGCCTCCTGGAAGTATTCCGGACAAAATCAAAGTGTCATAGCCTGCTCTTGAACAATAGATTCCTGCAGTATATCCTGATGGTCCTGCACCAATGATCACTACATCAAATTTTGTTTTACTTTTATCCGGCGTTTTTGAATTATCGTCATTTGTTTCTAGCACTGTTGCACTAGCATCTGCTGCCATCATTGTGTTAGCCCTAACAATTTCAATAATTTAAGTGAATATCTCTTGATCACTCGTTTTTCATTCTCAAAAGAATCTGATCACATATTCTACGCATTTCAGAATCCGATCCTACGCTAGATATTTTTACAATATCTGTAGTAGTTACAATTCCAACAATCTGATCGTTTTCTTTGACAGGAAGTTTATGGATTTGTTTTTCTTTCATCAATTCAGATGCTTCCCAAATTGTTTCTTCAGAATCAATCGTGATTAACGGTAACGACATTACTTCTGAAATCTCTGTAAACAACGGTCTTCCTTCCGCAGCCACTTTAGTTACAAAGTCTCTCTCAGTAATAATTCCAACAGGACTTTTATCATGTAAGATTATCACGCAGCCTACTTTTAGGTCCTTCATCTTTTCTGCAGCTTCCTGCAATGAGACAGTTCCGTCTAAAGTGAGTACATTTTTACTCATTATTTGATGTACAAATGTACTGTGCATGGTATTGCACTGTTTTTCAATTATATGACATAAATTCTAAATTATCAAGATTGAAAATCAATCCAGATAATCACGATAGTCTTAAAATTCAGAGTATTATGACAGGACTTGTGGGAGTTAAGACTAAGAGAATACTTGTTCCACTTGATGGATCAAAAAACTCACTTCGGGGTTTAGATATGGCTATTCATATTGCAAGACAGTCTCAAGGAACCATCACTGCATTAGCAGTAAAATCAGTACCTGGAATATACGCGATTCATCCACTGGGGTTTCTTGATTTTAATTCCATGACTGAAGTAAAAAAAATTGCTTGAAGATGCAAAGGTTCGGGCTGCGCAAAAAGGAATTCAATTGGTTGGAAAGGCAATAGCAGGAGACCCAGGATATGACATTGCTAGATTTGCAAATAATTCCAAAAACAAGATCGATTTGATTGTGATTGGTGCACGCGGTCTTGGTTCTGCTAAAGAGATCTTCTTAGGAAGTGTTTCTAATTATGTATTACATAAAGCCAAGAAACCAGTCTTGATTGTAAAGTAAATAGTGTTTGGCTAGATTTTCTCGTTTTGGTACACGCTTATTCAGCCAACACATTCACAATGTCTGATTTGGTGACAATTCCAACCAATTTTGATTTGTTGACCACAGGGAGTCCGCTGACATCATATTTGATCATGAGTGTTATAGCAAGTTTTACATCTTCGTTCATCTCTACTGTAATTGGATTTGATGACATTATGTCTGTGGCATGAAATGGAAACAGGTAACTCATTTGATTTGAATGAATTTCTTCTAAGCCTTTTTTGAATTTATACTCTTGCACTTCTTTTGGATCTGCAGATTCTGCAATCCATTGTGGGATTTTTGCAGGAACAAAATCCCTGAATGTTATTACACCTACTGGTTTCTGACTTCTTTTTATGATCACTCTTGAAATTCCATACTTTATCAATAAACTTTCAACATGCAGTATAGGATCACTTGGTTCCGCAGTAACCACTTCCTTTTTCATTATTTTTGAAATTTTTATTTGTGTTGACTCTTTAATGAGGAATGCTTTTACAAGATCTGTCTCAGTTACGATCCCGTCTAGTGTTTTGTCATTATTTACGATGATTACTAGGCTAATACGATGTTTCTTCATCATTTTTGCGCATTCCTGAACTGAATTTTCCCTAGTCAGTGCAAATATTTTTTTTTGAATGAATTCTTTTGCCTTTACAGAGTTAATTGGTTTTGTTCCTAATTCATAAATTTTTTTAGCAATATCTCGCTCAGTAATGACTCCCACAGGAATCTTCTTATCCAAAATTATTACTCGTTTTACCTTGTTTTTGAGCAAGATCTCTCTTACTTTAATAAGAGTCATGTTTGGATTAACCATGACCGGCTTTGAGATCAACTCAGATAACTTTAGATTTTTTACATCCACGGATTACCGTATCTTGCCAATTTCATAAATATGTCACTGATGATGTCATTGTTGAAAACCATGTTTGGTAATTATTGAAAAGATATTTACTTCCAATTAATATTGATTGGGTATGAATAAATTCCAAAAAACAGCATTCCGAGGAGATATCGTAAATTATGTTTAAGAATATTCTTGTACCTTTTGATCTATCTGACCAATCGACAAGGGCCTTTAAAGTAGCATTAGATGTTGCAAAAAAATATAATTCTAAAATAACATTACTGACATGCATTGAAGGTGATGCATGGCATCACAAATATTATGATGCACGAGCTGATTCCGAATTAATCAAAAAACAGGAAAAAGTTTCAAAAGAGCACCTTAGCGAGTTGGAATCCCTTGCAGCTAAAAACAATGTTTCCATCACTTCAAACATTATTGCATCCAAATCAGTAGTTAAAGACATCGTCACGTTTGCAAAGTCTCGTAAGCATGATCTTGTTGTAATTGGATCTCATGGAAGAACGGGTTTCGATAAGCTGCTTTTAGGCAGTGTTGCAAACGGCGTATCACAAAAAATAAGATGTCCTGTACTTATTGTAAAGTAAATCCACGTGGTATGATTGATTTCAATTATAGGTAGTGGTCAAGTTGGAACTTCTATTGCATTTCTATGCATGTCTCATGTTTTAGATGATGTTTTGCTAGTGAACCGTAATGAAAACAAGGCAATCGGTAAATCACTTGATATCTCTAATGCAATTCCAGCGGATTCCAAGTTCTCTATTCAAGGAACATCAGATTATGCGAAAATTGTCGGTTCCAACATAATCATAATTACCGCAAGCACTGGCACATATACAAAGGACAGATATGAGAATACAATGTCTCAGGTAACTACTGTTAAAGAGATTGCAAGAAAAATAAAACAGTATTGTCCTGACGCCATTATTTTATTAATTTCAAATCCTCTTGATGTTTTAACATATGTTTTTCAAAAGGAAACTATGTTTTCTCGATTCAAAGTAATCGGAATTGCATCTAGTCTTGATTCAAGTAGATTCAGATATTTAATCTCAGAGAAATTCTCCATGCCGCAATCATTGATTTCTAATGCATTGGTTCTTGGTGAACATGGGGATTCCATGGTTCCTATCTTCTCAAGAGTTTCTGTTGATGGCAACCAATTATCTTCCATGCTTGACATTGATGAAAAAATCTCCATGACTAACAATATTAGAAATTATTGGAAAAAATTAAGAGCATGCAACATCCGCTCTCAGTTTGGCATTGCAAAACAAACCTATGATGTAGTGGAATCGATTCTTAATTTGAAAGATATTGCCATACCTGCCTCCATCGTTCTTGAAGGAGAGTATGGGGAAAGCAATGTGGCAATGGGGGTTCCGGTCAAAATCAATAAAAACGGTGTTTCTGAGATTCAAACTCTTGATCTTGAGGAATCAGAATCTCGATTACTAAGAGAATCATCACAGAAAATAAAAGATCAGTTAAGAGTAGTTTTTCATTAATTTTTGAACCCTTCCAACATTAGTTGGTGTCTATCGCAAAAAATCTTATTTTCGATTTGGGTGTGAATAAGATCTTTTTGCCAATGCGCATTATACAATCTACAGTCTGAATTCTCGCAAAATGCATCACCTGTTTCATAATACATGATGGCTTGTAAAACATACCCCTCGGAGATTTCAAACAATCTTGAATCACGGTAGTCTAAAAACTCTCCTTTGTATTTTTTCTTTAATTCTTCGGTTTTTTCATCAGAAAAATTTGTCAATAATTCCAAATAGTATTTTTTTGGTTTTGCAGGTGCCTCTATCATCCCAGTAGTTGAAACAATTGCAGGGTTGGATCCTATTAATGCCCTTGCATGATATCTGAAATCTTCATCATCAAAAGTGCATACAAGCTTATTTGTAAAAATGATATGTAATGTGTCAGCATCGTTCTCATTTATTGAAATAAAATCAGTAATTTTGTTATGAAATTCAAATCCATCATACAGTATATCCAGATTATTTTCTGACATGTCTGTGTTTTCTCTTTCAATTTTTATTTCTTCAATTGTCGGAACATGTTTTTGGAAGGGATTTTTTAAATCAAAAATTCTGGTACTTGCAATATTCTCAAATTTCTTTTCATCATGATGTTTGAATAAGTTATCCCTTATCTCAACTGACGCTGGAAATGTGGTTGTAATGAACTTCTGTAATTTTTTTATCTGAATTTCAGGAACAGATGGCTCATCATATAGGATAATTTTAGAAATTTTCAACAAAGAAGATGTTGTTTTAATGGCTTATCTTTCTAACTCTTTGATTTTTGCTGCTGTAATTTCAGCAGCTCTTTTTCCAGAATATAGCATTGAACCAAACGTAGGCCCCATCCTTGCTAATCCGTGGGTTTCAGTAACTGACATTCCTGCTGCAACTAATCCTGGATAGACCTCTCCTGTTTTATGTACAACGTGTTCTTCGCCGTCATTAACATGCATTGGTTCCATTCCTTTCCATTTTGCCAGTCCTCTATCAACCAGTCTCTTTACAGCTACAGAATCATGGCCTGATGCATCAATAATCATTTTAGCTTCAAGTGCAACTGGATCAACACATGTAATATTGCGTGGCAATGCTGAAACGGGCATCCAATTAACAACAATTCCCGTCACTCTACCATTTTTCAATACCAAATCATCGAACTTGGTTAGTTGAAGGAATTTCACTCCTGCATCACAAGCTGCTGCAATCAACTTTGATACCGCATGGGGTCCAGGTGTCAGATATAATCCATCTGCAACTTTTTTGTATGGCACGCCTAACTCATCCCAGAATTTCTGTGCAGGTTCTCTTACGGTTACTGGATTCATCATATATCCGCCTAACCAATAACCTCCTCCCAGATAGTTATTTTGTTCAATGACAAGAACTTTGAAACCCATATTAGAGAGCTCTCTGCTTGCAGTTAGTCCTGCCGGTCCTGCACCAATAATAATTACATCAGAGTCTGCCCTGTCAATTAATACATCATGAAATTCATTTGCTATTGCACGTGTAATTTCAACCTCACGCACATCTGTAAATATTTTAGATGATTGTTCTGCAATAGTTACTTTTTGCATGGTGTTGTTTCCTTTCGTGAACAATTAATACTTTCCCACAACTTTTTTGAAAAAAAATAGGTTACACTAATTTTGATTCAAGGTGTAACCAAAAGCAGGAAAATTATGTATCTTAAGGAAATTTTTCATCCTAAAACATCCAAATATCAAAAATTTATAACCATACCAAAGGGAATTTTATCATATTGACAGTGTCTGATCTTAAACAGTCTTCACCTGATTCTGCTAAGCCCAAAATCAATTGGGCCAGAATTGAGGAGGCCGACAATTTTGCAAAAACTGTAAAATTATTCCGCCAAGGAAAATATGACGAAGACAGTTTTAGACGATTCAGACTACAACACGGGGCATATGGTACCAGAATGACTGGCGACTATGCAATGGTCCGAATAAAACTGCCTGCAGGTGAAATTTATCCTAATCAGTTTGAGAAGATATCCCAACTCAGCGAACAGTATTCCATAGGGAGTGCACATTTTTCAACCAGGGAGAACATTCAACTTCATTGGGTAATTCTTGAGGACGTTTCAGAGATTTTCAGAGGTTTGGCCGAAGTCGGATTAACATCAAGAGAAGCATGCGGTAATTCGGTTAGAAACGTAATGTGCAGTCCATTATCAGGTGTTTGTGCTGATGAAGAGTTTGATTCGACTCCATACGCGCTTGCAACCGCAAGATTCTTTTTAAGAAATCCAATGGCCCAGAACCTTCCGCGCAAATTCAAATTTAATTTTACATGTTGTGAAAAACATGGAATGGTAAGAATGGTTGATGTTGGATTAATTCCGCAAATTCGAGATATCAACGGTTCTTCCCAACGCGGCTTTAAGATATTTCTTGGAGGTGGACTGGGAAACAAGTCTTATGTTGGGCATCAGTTAGAGGAATTTACTCCTGATGAAGATTTGCTTTATACTTCTATTGCAGTAATGAGAATATTTGATAGATTGGGCGATAGAAAAAATCTTGCAAGAAACAGAATGCGCTATCTTGTAAATGATATGGGGTGGGAAAAATTCCAAAACCTTGTTTTCAAAGAACGTGCAATTGTAAGAGCTACTCAATCAGTAATAACTCAGCTAGACGTTGATCTTACTCCAGACAAAATCAAACGGCCAATTAGAATTTCTGATGAGAGTGGCACATCCACACCAGACGGATTTGCCAGATGGATGAAAACAAATACGGTTAAACAATCTCAAGAGAATTATCGCTCTGTATTCATCACTCTAGAAGCAGGCGATATTACTGCAAGTCAACTTAATGCGTTAGCTGACATAATTCGTGAATTTTCATCTGAAGGCAAGGCCAGATGCGGATTTGTACAAAATGTTGCTTTGCGTTATGTCCATGAGGACGATCTGCCGCGCCTATATTCTAAGCTTCTTCAGATCGGACTAGCAAAATCAGGGGCATTAACCATGACTGCTCCTATCGGATGTTCTGGAACTACTTCATGTAACCTTGCTTTGACAAATTCTCACAGACTGGCAAAAGAAATTCAAAGAAAGTTTCTTGAACTGAAGCTTGACGAAGATGACGATCTTAGTGATTCATCCATCAAGATTAGTGGTTGTCCTAATTCTTGTGGACAGCATGGAATTGCAACTATCGGATTCTTTGGTGGTGGAGGTCGTGTTGGAAAAGACATGTATCCAAATTATCAGATGTCTTTAGGCGGACGTTCTGATGGTGACACGATGTTGGGTCTAACGTGTCTTAGAGTTCCTGCAAAAAGAGTAATCCCCGTAATTCTAAAAATCATTGAGGTATTCAAACAAAACAAGAAAGATGATGATACTCTCAAATCATGGATTTACAGAATTGTGAACGGAAACGAAGACTCCAATATTAGATCCATTAACGATATCAAAAAGGTATTGGAGCCGCTGATCATTCCGCCTACAAAAGAAAGTGATCCTGACTTTTATCTTGATTATGGTAGCGATACAAGTTATCACACAAAAACTGGAAAGGGTGAATGTGCTGCTTGACAGAATTGGGTAAGATTACGACTGATGTTGATTCTTTACGATCAGAGATCAGAGACAAAAGTGTAAGAGTGATCGACGTTAGAAGAGAAGAAGATTACAAACAGAGCCATATCCCCACTGCTGTAAATTTACCTTTAGCGACGCTTTTATCGGACGATAGCCCTGAACGAGTTTTAAAACTTGTAACTTCTATGGGCATTGATGATGAACTACCAGTAGTTGTTTATGATGACACATTTGGAGCTTTGGCGTCAAGAGTTGCTTGGACATTGGAATACATCGGACATTCTAATGTAACATTACTTGAAACTACATATGGCCATTGGAAATCCTTGGGATTAGAAAATGATGCTCAAATTCCCGACATTCAAAGCAAAGAGCATTCTATGCATCTACATCCTGAAATTTTGGCTACCTCAGATTATCTAGAAAATGCAAAAACAAAAGACAATGTAATTTTAATAGACAATCGAGAGAGGTTGAATTTTCTAGAACAACATATTCCTGGTGCCATCAGTCTTCCTTATCGGACCCTTGCCACAAAAGACAAGATTTTACGTCCCAAAGAAGATATGAAAAGATTATTGGATAATCGAGGAATTACTGGAAATTCAGAAATCATCACCTACTGCGGTAGTGTGGGTACATTATCGGGTTTAGCATACTATGCTTTGAAATCTGTAGGATTGCCAAATACAAAATTATATGTTCGTTCTTTTAAAGAATGGAAAAACCTTCACAAACCCACAGAAAAACAAGAAGATGCAAGTTATTGGGATTTATCTGCAGAATAATTAAGAGGATATTTCATTTCTAAGTTTTTTTGTGACAGTACCTTCTATGTTATCAAACAGAACTAACATCTTGTCTTTATTTTCAATCAAATAGTCTTCTCCCCTGTCTTTTAGTCGGATTTTCCACAATCTGATCTCTCTGTGTTCGTCAAAGAAATTCTCAATCATTTGTTCTCCTGATTTTGCAGGGTCTATGAACACATCAAAAATCTCAATGGTTTTTTCAATATCTTCATTTTCAATTGCTTCTTTAACAGCATGTATAGCTTGGCTAAGTTCTTTCAAATTTTTAACAGGTTTTGGTAATGTCTTTTTTGTTATTCCAAACAACCCTTTTTTTTCTGTACCAATCTTTTCTGCAACATTTGGTGCAAGATCATATATAGGGATTTTACTTAGACCATCACGTTTCTCATTTTGAACAATCAACCCTTTTTCTAATAATTTCTTTAAAGCATTGTCTGCATCAGCTTTGTCTAGAAATGTCGTCCAGACAATTGCACCTAATGTATGATACCCTTGTCTGATAGATTCCAAAACCACGACTTCTTGAATTCTTTTGAAACCTTCTTCAATTCTGACATTCATAAAGTCTTTATCTCGAATTGACTTTCTTGCATTTTTAACATCAATCTCAATGGAGCGTTTTAATGCCTCCAATGACTCAGGTACCTGATTTAACAAAGATAGGAAACACGCTTGGTTATACCATGCCATCCCATATGTTGGATCCGATTCAATTGCCTTCTGAACTGCATCTAATGCTTTAGAATAATTTTTCTGTTCATAATGGACTAACCCCTTTAGATTCCATGCCTCTGGATTTGTTACATCTATATCTAAAATTCTATCGTATATTTTTAATGCCCCACCATGATCATCTATGTGGAATCTGGCGTAGCCTAATTTCATCAGGGTTTCTATATTGTTAGGATCAATTCGCAATGCCTGCTCAAAAACATCTATGGCTTCTTCGAGTTTTTCATCTGCCATTAAATTAATTCCACGTTTGAATAGTTTTTTACGATTATAATCTGAATCAACAATACTTGTTTCTTCTTTAACTTCCTTCTCTTCTTTCTCTAGTATCTTCTCTTCTTTCTCTGATTTTTTTCTAAATAGTTTTTTCACTAGGACAAATTGTGTTTTTATCTAGATAAATACTATCTTAATTGAGCCTGATAGAGTAAATCTTGAACTCATGAGGAGTTTAAGCGATCTAAATATAGAAATACTTGAAATATACACAATCGTTTGTGTCATCTCATCCACGAATACAAATTCAAGGACAGGCACCTTTCAAGCAGTCAGGAGTCTACGAAGTTCAGATCGCAATCACTGAAAGTAGACCTTCAGATGATGCAATCAGAACAAAACAATTCTCATCATTATGGAAAGATAATTTTCATCTTAGAGTCAAAGAAGGGAGTTTCTCTGAAATCATTGGATCTCAGTCTAATCCACTTCCTTCAACTATTGCAAATCTTGATAAAATTTGGATTGTAGTTACTGATCTGTTCTCTTCTTTACATTCTGTATTTGAGGTTCCCTTAACAAGGTCAACTAAAACAGAGACTAGGACAGAGACTAAACCTGTAGAGGAACATGTCAAACGTTCTACAAAAACAAGTACTGATTCTTATTCCTATGGAAACAAAGGTCCTGAAGGTCAACCTGGTCCTCCAGGAGAAAAAGGTCCGCAGGGTCCAATTGGTCCTCCAGGAGAAAAAGGTCCGCAGGGTCCAATTGGTCCTCCAGGAGAAAAAGGTCCGCAGGGTCCAATTGGTCCTCCAGGAGAAAAAGGTCCGCAGGGTCCAATTGGTCCTCCAGGTGCCACCGGAGATAAAGGTTCAACAGGGGATAAGGGATCCCAAGGAGATAAAGGCATTACAGGGGATAAGGGACTAACAGGAGACAAGGGAGATACAGGAGACAAGGGAGATAAGGGAGACAAGGGAGTTACAGGTCCACTAGGAGATAAAGGAGATAAAGGTCCAACTGGTCCTTCTGGGGATAAAGGTCCAACTGGATTAAGAGGTCCTCTAGGAGACAAGGGAGATAAAGGTCCAACTGGTCCTTCTGGGGATAAAGGTCCAACTGGATTAAGAGGTCCACCAGGAGATAAAGGAGATCAGGGTCCGCAGGGAATTATTGGTGATAAAGGATTAACAGGATTAACAGGTCCAACTGGAGATAAAGGTCCAACAGGATTATCAGGTGTTCAAGGAGAAAAAGGAATTCAAGGTCCACCAGGACCAATAGGGGAAAAAGGTCCGCAGGGTCCTGTTGGCGATAAAGGGCCAATAGGACCAGCTGGCATATCAGGAGATAAAGGATTAACGGGCATACAAGGTCCTGTTGGCGATAAAGGGGATAAAGGTCCACCAGGACCAATAGGGGAAAAAGGCAGCAAAGGTTCTGAAGGGCCAATAGGGGAAAAAGGTCTGCAGGGACCGCAGGGTCCTGCAGGAGCAAAAGGATTAACTGGAGTACCTGGACCTCAAGGGGAAAAAGGAGATAAAGGTCCGCAGGGTCCAATTGGAGAAAAAGGTCCAACAGGATCAATAGGATCTCCAGGAGAAAAAGGTCTGCAGGGACCGCAGGGTCCTGCAGGAGCAAAAGGATTAACTGGAGTACCTGGACCTCAAGGGGAAAAAGGAGATAAAGGTCCGCAGGGTCCAATTGGAGAAAAAGGTCCAACAGGATCAATAGGATCTCCAGGAGAAAATGGTCCGCAGGGTCCGCAGGGTCCGCAGGGACCTGCAGGAGCAAAAGGATTAACTGGAGTACCTGGACCTCAAGGGGAAAAAGGAGATAAAGGTCCGCAGGGTCCAATTGGAGAAAAAGGCCTAACAGGATCAACAGGCCCACATGGAGATAAAGGTCCGCAGGGTCCGCAGGGTCCGCAGGGAGAACGTGGTCCAACAGGTCCTTCAGGAGAAAAAGGTCCGCAGGGTCCGCAGGGAATTCAGGGTCCGCAGGGAGAACGTGGTCCAGTGGGATCTATGGGACCTAGTGGGGATCAAGGCCCAGTGGGAGGACAAGGCCCAGTGGGGCCACCAGGTCCAAGAGGGCCACCAGGTCCACCAGGAGAAAAAGGCCCATCAGGTGGAATGTCTCCTGAACAAAAAGCACTCTTCAAAGATTTGTTAGAAATTCTAACAAACAAAAATATCATTTCAACGGAAGAACAGATTAAATTAATGAGTTATCTTTATTGATTTTTTCAAATAAATTCTTTTTAAAATTTAATACTTCAGTACCAAATAATTTAATCTCAAAAAATAATTTTATTTTAAAATTTTATTTTGTGTCATCATTTTCATGTTTAAAATTGTCGAGATATTAATTTCTAAATTCAATATGTTTCATAATAGTTACACAAAATTCCAGTATTTACGATTCAAGATATCTTTAGTTAACACTAAAGAAGATTTAGAAAAAGGAAAACAATTCGTCATCCATTAGACGATTGTTAATTTACTAACGATGTTATCATCGTCTTTTTGCTGCTTTTCTCTTTGGAGCTGCGGCTTTTGTTGCTGCTTTTCTCTTTGGAGCTGCTTTGCGTGTTGCTGCTTTTCTCTTTGGAGCTGCTTTGCGTGTTGCTGCTTTTCTCTTTGGAGCTGCGGCTTTTGTTGCTGCTTTTCTCTTTGGAGCTGCTTTGCGTGTTGCTGCTTTTCTCTTTGGAGCTGCTTTGCGTGTTGCTGCTTTTTTTGGAGTTTTTCTTGCAGTAGATTTAGTTGTTGATCTACGTTTAGTTGCAGCTTTTCTTTTTGTAGCCATACAGAATCGGCATTTTCATTGTTTTTCAGTGGTTAAACTAAAAAAATTTACACAATTTGATTACTATTTGTCAAGTAATAATTTTCTCAATTTTTTTTATGATCGTTAAATTTTCAAAAAATATTTTTAGATATGATCTTTATCATGTTAATTGAATAATTTGAAAATACAATTTAGAATTATGTTGTTTTTATGCTTGTATCTAGACTTCTTAGAACAAACATTAGATCTTTTGTATTTTCACGATTAATTTACTGTCCAAACGAAACTTTTTGATCCATTTTTGATTGTTAATCAGATTATACGCCTTTTCTTTTGATAATTGTCAATACATCTTCATCTAGTAAGATGTGATTAAGACCTACTCTCTGTCCCTCAAATTTTACACTTTTGCCCCAAACTAAACCATATCTGAATTCTCTTTTCATTCTTCTATGAAGTTTATTACAAATATCTTCAACGGTGTCCCCTTCTCTTGCAATCAATGGCTCTTTGAAGTCCGTTTCTCCCCCTTTCGGCCTCATGTAAATCCTGATGAATTTTAATTTCTCATATATCTTCTCTTTGAGCAGATCGATGTTTGTATCCGAATTTGCAGATACTTCAATTACATCGGATTTTATTTTTGTTTTCAAATCTTTTAGAAATTCTTGATCCACTAAATCGATTTTATTTAAAACTGTTAGTGCCTTTGAATAGCTTATGTTTCCAGCAATGTGATCTGCCAATTGTTCGGATGTAAGATCTTCTCTGACTACTACACGTGCACTAACTAACCCATAAAGATGCAATATGTCTTTGAGATGCTTCTCGGTAATTTTTGTCAGTTTTACTTGCTGTGCAACTGCGATTCCTCCCATAGATGCTTTTTCTATTGTGATGTTTGGAGGCAGTTGATTAAGTCTAATTCCAATATTTCCCAGTTCGTTTACCAAGACGTCTTCGTGAAAAGGTTGAAACACATCTAATATGAGCAATACAAGGTCTGCAGTTCTTGCAACAGATAGAATTCTTTTTCCTAATCCTTTACCTGTTGATGCACCTTTAATAATTCCTGGAAGATCTAAAACTTGAATTCTTGCACCTCTATACTCCATCATTCCTGGCACCACAGTAAGGGTGGTAAATTGGAAAGCACCAACTGTAGAGTTTGCACCTGTCATTTTATTTAGCAAAGTAGATTTTCCAACGCTTGGTAGTCCGATAAACACAACTGTTGCATCACCACTTCTTCGTACATCAAATCCATCTTGTTTCATTCCGGATTTTTTTGCTACATCAGCTTCTTGCTCTCTTTTGAGTTTAGCAATTTTTGCCTTTAGCAAACCTATGTGATGTTCAGTAGCTTTATTGATCTGAGTTCTTGCCATTTCGTCTTGAATGGCTTTTATTTTTTCAGGAATTCCCAATACTATTCACCAACCATGACATTCTTTTCAAATAAAACCGTATTACTTTTCTTTATTTTCTTGATTCTATTAATCGGAATTGTCTGAAAGTTATTGGATTGGATCAGGAATTCTGGCAGTGTGACTTCTCTTATTTTTTCAAAGTCTCGATAGAAGATTCTGTACAATCTAGCTTCGTCTGCAAATAAGGCTTTACTAAAAATTTCTTCTAACTGTCCTTTTCTAACCATGCTTTCAATTTCATTTCCCTATTATTGTACCTCATGTTTTGCTCTTTGGTTTTCATAGATGTTGTCATCTTATCATTTTTTAACAGTTAATGAGCGTGAAACTATGTGAAAAGGTTATTGTTTTTTGTGTTTACCGGATTTTTCATTGCAGTCTATTTTATTTTGACTGTCTTTGTTTTGCCTGAACAATTTCTTTCAACTGAACAACTAATACCACAGCCATACTTGGAGGTAGGACTAAGCGATTCGGATATATCTTTAGGGGAGTCATTTAGACTAAACATTATTTCAGGGAATAGGGGAGATTATGGGGATATTCATATCGTTTCGGTAGCATTCCCAGATCTAGTTGAAATGAATGGGGTGGAAATTGCAACTTATGATTTTACCCAGTCATCCCACTACATCTCAATAGGAGATAAAATAGGTGCCAAGTATAGCGGTGGAGTTGAGTCAACATTTTCGAAATACCCGTCTATTGAGGCCATGACCAGACCCACGTATCCTGGAATTCAAAATCATTTGGGACTAATCATCATCCCTGACAAATCAGGTATTTTTACAATCTATGTCAAATCCATAGACATTCCACATACAAGTAATCTTTCACATTATCCTGATTCTGGATTTTTAGATCATCAGGATGAGTATGTTTTGGTTTATTCTGTAAATGTAAACCCATAATATTCCATAAAGTGGATCATTATCATGTCAACTGAATCAAAAAGCAATTTGAATTTTCTTCAAATTTATTCTGAACGTATTTTTATTCTTGGAAGCATTGTTACAAATCTTGGAATCTTATTGGTTACTGTTGGTGGAAGTTGGGACATAACAAATCATCTGCTAAGTAAACCTGAGACATTTTTCTCATCTCCCCATGCCCTGATGTATTCAGGAGTTTTAATATCTCTGATTGGGGTTGTTTTGTCTTTTATCGGATGGAAAAACTCAGATCGTTTCAGGGAATTGTATCATGTTTCTTTGAAGTTTAAGTTGATTGGAATAGCATTACTTGCAGGGGCAGGGCCTTTTGACTTTGTATGGCATTTGAATTTCGGTCTTGATGGGCTACTAAGTCCGCCTCATTTTACACTGATCACTGGAATGTTTTTGAGTAGTGTTGGTGGCATGGTCGGTATTTCAAGATATTTAAAAATTAACAAAGTCAATTCGATTTTAATTTATTTAATAATTTTAGCAGTTATTCCTGTTTGGTTATCCGGTTCTGGAATCATCTCTTCATTATCCTTACCATTTTCCAGTACTGATTTTTTTAAATTCAATCCAGAACCAATGTTTGCATTTTTTGTCGCTTCCCTGAGTTATCCTTTTTTAATCTCGATTTCGATGTTTTTTGTTTTTAGGTTATCTGATTTTAAATTTGGGGCTATGAGTATTCTTGGTGGCATATTTTTACTAATATACGGTTCAACTGCAATCGTGCCCAATTTTGCGCTTTTTGATTCAATTCAGTTCTATTCATTGAATCTGATTCCTTTCATAATATCAGATATAATTTTGAGATTCAGAAAATCTAGAATTTCGTATATTTTTGTAGGGGGGTTGCTTGGATCCATATTCTATATGGTTTACTATCCTTATGTGATGTATACTTTCAACGAAGTCTTACTTGGAAAGATCGTATCTCCAAGTCTGATTTATTTTGTCTATTTTGAATTAATTGATGAAGTGCTTTCACTTACGGTGATTCCAGCTATATTGATGGGTATTTTTGCAGCTTTGTTGTCTGAAAAGATTTCAAAAAAGATTCAACCTATTAACATTTGATTTCTTTACGCAGCAAATATTATTCAGTTCAGAAAACGATTCTTGTGAAAAAGAGAACATTTGCAGTGGACATTGACGGTACAATAACTGAGAATGGTGGTGGACGTATTCATCTTGGTGCACTTGAAGCACTCAGACGTTTAACTAACATAGGTCATAATGTAATTTTTGTGACAGGTCGATCATCTATTGAAGGCTTTTTGCTTTCAGTGTTTGGAGGAACAACAAAAATCGCAGTTGGTGAGAACGGCGGATGTATTACTCTGAATTCTAATGAGCACGTCATGCTAGGTAACATAGATGAGTGCAAAAAGGCATTAAAAGTGATTCAGAATAATATTGAGGGTGTAAAAGAAAAACCAGTTTTCCCCAGGATGACGGAAGTTGTTTTACAGAGAACGTTTGATCTTGATCTTGCAAGGAAAATTCTAGATGAGAACAATATCAGAGTAGGGTTATCGGATAGTCAGTACGCATATCACATTAATTCTTATGGTATAGACAAGGGTACTGGGTTTTCTGAGATCATGAAGAAATTATCTATTTCACGAGATGATGTTATTGCCATCGGAGATAGCGCAACTGATGTTCCATTGTTTAGAGTAGCAAAAACCAGTATTGCTTTAGGAAATGCCTCTGAGCAGGTAAAATCAGAAGCTACAACAACAGTCTCTGCTCATGCAGGTGACGGTCTTCTTGAAGCATTAGACAAATTAGTATCCAAAAATTGGGAACTGACATAAGGATATCCATTAATCAAGACGGGCTCTATAGTAATTAGCAAATCAGAAAAATATCGTAATTAAAAGACACATGAGTAGACCATAGCACAACACAGCAAGAATTGTAAAGTTGAAAAAACATTGGTATAAAATAAGAATAAAATCATGCCATTTGAGGCATTTAGATAATGGTATCTAATTGTAAGGTTCAAGTATTTTTGATATCCATTCATACAAAAAACTGAAAATCAAATGGTCAAAATAGGCCATATATGAGGATGATAATTTCAGGCGTATTTTGGGATTTATTTTGTATAACAATTCAAATTCCAACTTTGCAATCCAACAATTCTAAATTATGGGTAATTGTTTTTGGATTAATTGAATCTTAATAGATAATTTTTATTCCATGCACATATGATTTCATTAATCTTCCATCAACACATGAAGTGTTATCAATATTATCAATAGAAATAGCAATCCAATCTGTCCGTGCAATAAACGATTGAAAACCTTGGTATGCCTTGATGATGTATATCTCAGTAAGATCCCACTTATCATCAAAACGGTCATTGTTATTGCAAGAGACAGTGAGATCGAATCTAAATCTTACACCAAAAACAAGCCATGAGTCATTCCTGCAAAATAACCAACAAAGTTGAGAAGGATGTGAAAGTTCAGAACAGGTTTATAGAATTGAACTGATGGGTTTACTATCTGAAGCAATTGTCCGCCTGTACGTATAGCATATCTTCTCCATTTGTTAAACAAGATAAAGGGAAGATTTGTAATGACTCCTGCACCGATTGCAATCCATCCCAAGTTCTGTACAGCGTCTTCAGCATCATCATCAGCAAATACAGGTATTGGCACCAGAAATAATAGAAAAACAATAGGCATGATTGTATTCATTTGATCACCTTGATGACATCTTTGGTCTTTTGACCTTGTAGATTTTGAATCCAGTATATGCAACAGTTCCTACAATTAGGGCAATTGTTCCATAAAGGATTGCATCAGGAATCCCACTTCCAAATGCCAGCCCTTCATCATCGTCGTCTTCACGATCTTCATCTTTTTCACCTTCTTCTTCATTCTCGTCTGCAAAAGCAGCTGGAGATACAGTAAGAAAAACCATCAAGAGTAATAACAGAAAAAGAGATGGACTGCTTTTGCCTCCGCTACAATAGTTTTTCTTTACATCCGAGACAATGCCAACTATTGATTTTTTATTCATAATTCCATTACGTGAAAGTGAATTTAATGCATATCCATCATTCCCAAAAAGGGGAATGATTTGTCTGAAAGGAATTTAGAATATCGTCTTTCATTACATCTTTACGTATGCGGGTTTACCAAAAAACAAAAGAACGTTCAGTTTTGATCAATCAAACAAGTTAATTCTTAAAAGAAGACTTGCAAAAGACGATTTAAATCGTTTATAGATGTCGTTCTTTTTGCTAATTCTCAGGAAATGTAAGATAGCAAATATCTTATTTTGAACATATCTGTTTTTGATTAGTTTTCAATATTTGTAATCATGGATGACAATTTTTTGCATTCAGCAAGATTTTTCCAGTCAAAAATAATTTATGTGCATTTACAATACCGAAAGTTATTTTTGAATCGGCCTATACACATACATGATAATCAGGTCCAATCAAGACATCACTCATAATCATATTTGTTTTTTACATTAATGTGTACGATAATATTTTATTTTACTACAGTTACAGGAGCCTTTGCCTTATGCAAGATAAAGTTTGATGTACTTCCAAAAAACAACTCCTTCGGAAATCCCATTCCTCTTGCACCTATTACAATTTGATTAATTCGGTTTACGGGATTGTTGGCAAAGGTAGTCAAGTCAATACCTGAAGAATGACCTCCGATAACAATTCCTTCAAATTTGATTTTATTTTTCTCTACTTTTTTTTGTGCATCACGTATTATTCCTTTGGCTTCATTTGTCCATTTTTTCTCAGGGAGTATGGGGGCACGAACAGCAGAAAATGCACTAAAGCTGGTATCACTATGGACGCCAATTATCAGTGCATCAGATTGTTTTGCAAGCAAGATTGCAACATCTAACCCACGTAGTGAGTGCTTTGAACCATCTAAACAAACCATAATTCTCATGTAAAACTGAAGATATGTTTCCTATTTATTTCAAAAGGTATTTGTTGAATTTCACACATATTATGTACCACGAAACATTAAAGTTTGTGAGTTAAAATCCATCTCTGATCTGTATTCAACTATTGTATAACGACTAGTCCTGTTCTGACCTCAGATTTATGGAATAGTAATCGAATTTGTCAGCATGACTATTAACTAATCAAGATCAATATACTAAGATAAATTAGCATCCAGACTTTCAGGTATACAATATGACATTCAAGGCAATCATTGATGAAATTGAGAACAATCTCAACAAGATACTCGCAGAACTTTCCATATCGGATGTAAAGTATTCAGTAGAGCCCGCAAATTCCGGATTTGGAGATGTCAGTTCAAACATCTCATTCTTGCTTGCAAAACAACTCAAGAAAAGCCCCAGAGACATCGCAGCGATGCTATTTGAGATGTATCAAAGATGCACAAGCACACTTGTTTTAAAACCTCAAGCGCATCCATCAGGGTATCTTAATTTCATTGCCAACTGGGAAAGACTAAGCCAGATTATATTGTCCGAAGCACATCTAGAGACTTTTGGGGATGTTGAAATCGGAAACAATTCCTCAATAGTTGTAGAACATACTAGTGTAAACCCCAACAAGGCCTTACATATAGGGCACATCAGAAATATAGTCATAGGAGACACCATTTCAAGAATTCTCAAAAAAGCAAAGTACAAGGTAAATGTACTAAATTACATTGATGATTCCGGTCTTCAGGTAGCAGATATCATTGTAGGATTCAAGCATTTTGGATTTGACTTGGAACCTCCCAATGGAAAGAAGTTTGATCATTACTGCGGAGATGATGTCTATGTTAAAACCACTGAGAAATATGAATCAGATTCCAGCCTCGAAGAGGTCCGTAAAAACATTCTCAAGGAACTTGAAGAGGGCGATTCTGAAATTGCAAAATTTGCAGACAAAATTACCAGGAGAGTTCTGGCAGGCCAATTAGAAACTTGCTGGAATTTGGGCGTGTTTTATGACTGTCTGAATTTTGAGTCTCAGATAATTCGTTCAGGACTATGGAACAAAATATTTCAGAAACTCAAAGAGATGAATCTCATAGAGTTTGAAAGTGAAGGTAAAAATTCGGGTTGCTGGGTTGTACGCGGAGAAGACAAAGAAGAAGACAAAGTAATCGTACGAAGTAACGGTACTGCCACATACATTGCCAAGGACATACCATATGCTGCATGGAAGCTAGGATTACTTGAAGATCCTTTCAATTATGAAAAATATGACAAAGAACAACCCAATTCACAAACATTATGGCAGACTACCCTTAACCAAGACAATCCTAACCATAATGACTTTACGGGGGAAAAAGTTGTCACTGTAATTGATTCTCGTCAGGCCAGACTGCAAAAAATTATCACCACCTTGATGGCCAAATTCAAATCTGTTCCAGACGCATATGTCCATCTAGGTTACGAGTCTGTAACTCTTAGTTCAGATACTGCAAAAACGCTGGGCTTGGACACTGCTGGAAAACAAACCCAGATGTCAGGGCGAAAAGGAGTGTACGTGAATGCAGATTCCGTATATAAATTACTAAAAGAAAAGACAAGTGATGAGACCAAAAAAAGACATCCAGAAATGGATGATTTTGAGATAGAAAAAATTGCACATTCTGTTTCGGTTGGAACCTTGAGATATGAGATGATAAAACAAGATCTTGATAAAATAATCATATTTGATCTGACAAAGTCATTGAGTTTGGAGGGAGACACTGCACCGTACATCCAGTACACACATGCAAGGGCATCTAGAATATTAGAAAAATCTAACAAAACACCTTCAATTGATGTAGATTATTCATTACTCAAGGAAGAATCCGAGACATGTTTGGTTAAAAACATTGGCCTTTTTAATCTGCAAGTTCGTGATGCTGCAAATAATTTATCGCCAAAAATGATTGCAAGATACTGCCATGATTTGGCAGTCTCATTTAATTCGTTTTACGAGCACGTCAAAGTTTTAGATATTAATGATGAGTCACTTGAAAATTCTCGTTTATGTCTGGTGTATTCATTTAAGATTACCTTAGAAAAAGCCCTTGATCTTCTTGGGATAACAGCTCCAGATAGAATGTAAGTTCTAGAGACAGTAGGGTTATCGCGCCAGAATAGTTGACATGTAATCGCTGATTTTCAGAAGAAAATTATGATTTTCAGACTCAGCATTACATCATTTTTTCAAAATGATCTAGAATCAAATTTGTGCAGAGAGAGACACCAGAGTTATGAAGACAAAAATAAATGTAGTTGAATTCGGATCAATTTGATTCTTAATTTGTGTAATGTTTTCTAAAAATAAAAAATGACAAAGTTTATGGCTGAACCATTTCAACTCTATCATTTAATCTATCATAGTATCCATTAATTTCCATTGCAGGAACATAAAATGTAGCAGACACTATATCGCCGACTTGAGCACTACACTCAGGTACAACAACACTGACACCATATTGAGATTCTCCCACACACCCATGTTCTGTAACTGCCAGTACTGTTACATTTTCAGTAACCTGAGTTGGAATGATATTCCAAGGTGTAACTGTGAACACAATTGCAACAGACAGACCTGCTATCAGTAAGGTCATAATTGCACGTCGGGACAATCTTCGTTCTATTTGTTTTGTTGACATTTGTTCTCACTGTATATACGTGAATACCAGATAAAAGGAAACTGGATGAAATATGGAATAAACAAATTCAACAAATTTGAAAATGTTATTTTTGCATTAAGTACAGAAAAAATTTTTACAAATCAATTATGAAATTTTTCATCACTGCAAAGTTTGTTTACAGAGTCTAATTAAATTTAGATTTACAACTGGTGCAATAACCAAACAGCTCAAAACTACTCTTTACAACAAGGTATTTTGATTTTTTTGCAGCTCTGTTCTGAATCTCTTTTAGGGAACCCTCATCAACATCGTCTATTTTACCGCAATTCATGCAAACCAGATTGATATGCTCATCTGTATGTGCATCAAATCTTGTCTCCCCTTTAACTTCGATCTCATTGACTAATTTTTTCTCTTTTAGAAGATCAAGTGTCTTGTAGACAGTGGATAGGCTCACCATGGGGTATTTTTTTTGGATTATCCTGTGAATGTGCTCTGCGCTTGGATGTTCCTCAGTTTTTAAAAGATAGTCTACTATCGCTATTCTTTGTGGCGTTATTCGGAATCCTTCTTTACGAAGTGATATGATCAACTCTTCTAATTGCTGCATGCTTGTTCTACTTTAATTTATTATTTATAGTTACCAGATATTAATAATAATTCCTAACAAATAATAACACTTAATTAGGAATAATTCCTAATAAGAACATGCAAATACAACCTATCCAACAAAATCAATCAGAATTTAACAAAAAAACAGTAAACCCAGCAATCAGAATTTGTGTCAACTGCGGTAACACATCTGTTAATATTCAAAACCACCTGATATTGTGCAAAGATTGTGGATCATTTTTTGATGTGGAGGAAGAATATGAGTGAGCATTCTTGTAGAAGTGTTTGCGGGTATTATGATGCAAATGCAAAATTTAGAAATTCAGTAAATAATACATTTAGAAAATATTGTATCATATGTGATCTAGAATTAATTTCAAGATATTCAATATGTCCTTGTTGTCACAAGTCTTTTGAGGAGGGTAAATGATGGGATTTTCTTGCAAAGGCATATGTGATGGTTTTAAAGGAGACAAGATCCCAAATGGTTCTAGATACAGTTATGGGCAAAAAAGATGTTCTCTTTGTAGTATTTTTTTAATGGTTCAAAGTACACGATGTCCATGTTGTGGTGCTGTTTTAAGAACAAACCCAAGAGGTAAAAGATCCAGTTAGATCTGATTGTTATAGCATCTTTTATTATTGTGATATTTGTCAACAGGTATTTCCTTGCATGCATGATTTAGTTGAGATAAATAGAACTAACAGATGTTAAAAAATGGTAGATCATAGGTATGGAAATTATGTTGATTTTGAGTATGATTCTGCTAAATATTACCATTAATAAATGAGCAATTTGAAAGTACGTAAATTCCTAGGAATTTAGTTCCTAAAACAAGATGATTTTTTGTTCAATCCACTATTGGTTCATTTTGCATTAGTTCCAAAAATTCAGCGGACAATACAGATATACAAAATAAAGTTACAAGATATCAGATTTTGAATTAGTTGTTACTGGATTGGCTTACAAAAGACGGCAAACTGCTCATTACAGCAAGAATAGAAAGAATTACTCATATCAGATTATTTTGTAAGATAATCTGCAATAATTGTCCAATTTCATTGTAGACAAGAAAAAAGAATTTGAATTTGTTATTCCCAAAATGACACAGTCCAGTAGACAGTATCGACAAAATTTGAACAATGCAAATTTGTCAAATGATGTCAGTAGCGACCAGAGTCGCTACTGAAGGGTTTCACAATTAGCGACATGTCACAGACTTGTGGAACACCTTTTGGCGTGCAAACCAATTACTATAATGTGGTTTCATTTAACCCATAAATGTTTGGTTGCTATCATTAAGTCTGTTTTTGATAACTGTCCGCAAATTTTCTCACATATTCATTCCATGTGACAATAAACGACAGACGGGTTTCTAAATGATTTGCCAAAGTTTGTCTAGACATATATATGCGACAGATACATCTTTGAAAATTCATCAACATATTCTTCACATAATTTTATTATTCTCTTATCGGATTTAATGGTTGAATTTTCTTCAACAGATTGTATCACTTTGAATACTTGGTCGATGTAATTAACATACTCCCTATGCCCGTCAGAAAAATTTTTGATGAAAAGAGGCAGAAAAGATTCCCTGTTATTTAGAATTTGTTTAATGTTTCTCTCAAAAATTTCTGTTAATGTGTTGAATTCTGATTCTTTTGCCATATCATATCTAAAAAATTTTGTATAAAAAATACCGTGTGAGCAATTATGCAGAAGATATACCTTTAAGAATCCAAACGTCTTGGGCAAGATGTTACAATGAAAGCCTCTGATTTGTTTGTTAAATGTCTTGAAAACGAGGGGGTGGAATATATTTTTGGCATACCAGGTGAAGAAAATGCTGATTTTATGATGTCTTTATCTGAGTCTAAAATTAAATTCATTTTAACGCGTCATGAGCAAGGTGCAGCTTTTATGGCTGATGTATATGGACGGCTTACCGGAAAAGTTGGGGTGTGCCTTGCCACTTTGGGACCAGGTGCCACCAATCTTGTTACAGGTGTTGCCAATGCAAACATGGACAGATCAAGATTACTTGCCATTACTGGCCAGACTGATTCTCATCTACTTCACAAAGAATCCCACCAGAATATGGATGCAATTACTTTGTTCAAACCTGTCACCAAATGGAACTGGTCAATACGCAATCCTCAAAACATTCCAGAAATCGTGAGAAGGGCATTTAAAATTTCGCTTGAAGAAAAACCAGGGGCTACACATATTGAGTTGCCTCAAGATGTTGCAAAAAAAGAGGCAGACATTCCACCAATAGAGCCTCAACCAGTTTTTAGATCTGAGCCAAATGAGCAGTTGATTAAGCAGTCAGTTAAATTAATTCTTGAAGCCAAAAACCCTGTAATTTTTCTGGGAAACGGATGTGTTCGTGAAAACGCTAGTCCCCACATTAGAAAATTTGTAGAAAAAACAGGAATTATTGCCATGAATACATTTATGGGAAAAGGCGTCGTTTCTGATGACTCTCCTCTACATTTGCATACTATTGGAATCAAAGATGCGGATCATGCTTTGCTTGCAATGAAATCAGCTGATGTAGTAATCGCTGTAGGTGTTGATCTTGTGGAATACAGTCCAAAGAACTGGAATCTAGACTTTAGTAAGAAGATCATACATATTGATTTTACTCCCTCTGAAGTATATACTTACTACAGACCCATTGTCGAGATTGTTTCAGATATAGGATACGCAGTTGATGCCATTTTGAAAGAATTAGAACTGCAAAAAAAATTAAATCCAAAATTAGATGCATTTCCAAGAAAAGATATTCCCGAGTTGTTTAAAAAAATCATTAGTGAGGTAGATGAAAGGCGTGATTCATTTAATGATGACACATCGTTTCCTATAAGACCTGAGAAGCTAGTAATCGATGTTCGCAATGCTCTAAGTGAGAACGATATCGTATTATCGGATGTAGGTGCTCACAAACTTTGGATTTCTAAAATTTACAAAACATATCAGCCAAATACATGCATAATTCCAAATGGTTTTTGCTCAATGGGGTTTGCTTTTCCAGGAGCCATTGCTGCAAAGATGATTTATCCGAACAGAAATGTTGTTGCAATGTGTGGGGATGCTGGATTTTTGATGAATGTCCAGGAGCTTGAAACTGCAGTACGTCTGAAACTTTCAGTTATTACAATAGTATGGTGTGATCGTGATTTAGGAATGATTTCAATGAAACAAAAAAACGAATTTGGAAAAAGTGTTTTCACAAAATTTACAAATCCAGATTTCATCAAATTAGCTGAAAGTTTTGGAGCAGTAGGATATGTTGCAAAATCAACTGAAGATTTTGAAAAGATTTTAGAAGATGCAAAAAAAATCAAAGAGGCACCAATAGTAATTGCAATCGATGTTGACTATTCAAGAAATAATGTTTTGTTAAACGACAGTCATTATGAAAATGTATGACATAATATTTGGAAAATGATCTTATAGTTAAGAAAAAGTATTTACTTCATTTGTAAAAACATCTTTGAGACTAGTTATTTTGAGTTTCTAAATTTATCAAAATTTACTATACGCTTCCTGTTGAGATTTACAATCATAAGTAAAGACAATAATTCTTATTGAAACTAGCCTCAATGGAATCTCAAAGTTTGTTAAAATTGAAGTAGTAACATCGCCTGCTGCACCAAAAATTGAAATCAATGCAACCCTATTCCCCCACAACAAGATTCAGTACCTGTGCCTATTATGGAACCTAAAAATCCAGAACACAGTTTCTTTGTACTTGCTTGAAGGAATATTATTCGATAAATTGACATATTAAGTACAAGGCCTGCCAAGGCACATATTACACAATTGATAAAAAATTCAATACTCTATATTCTGCAATAGCATAAGAGATAAGATTCAAAAAAACTCGATTTTTTATTTTGTAAGTAATGATAAGGGCTAGAAAAATTACCGCACTAGAATAAGATCACCATTAAAAAGCCAGAAACATGATAGAGGTATGAAATAAAAAAAATCTTAAAACCCATAAGTTTTTCTAAAATAAATAGTGTTCTAAAACAACCATTCTGATTTATTTTAAAAATGATTCTAATTCCATAGAATGATAATATGTCTTCTAATCATTAGCTTGTTCTAATTAGGTCACTCTAATTTTCAATTACTTTAAATGAAATCTTGATTTAAGATAAACATGCGAATTGATTCGTGTAGAAAATGTGGTGATGATTTAAAAATTCAAAAAAAATGTTTTTCATGCAGGGAACCAGTTAAATTTCAATGCAAACGGTGCCATTATTCTCCTGATGAGCAATTGCATTTACATTGCAATCACACACAATTAGTGACACCTATTAGAAAATAACAGAACTACAGTCATTAAGATTTATGTGATCATGGCATTTGGGAAATTGTTAGCATCAGCTAAAAAAACACATATCCATTATATATGAAAAATGTCAAGTGTAATCATGATAATATATTGCCAATGTAGGATTTGTGGGCATAGAAAAGAACCTGAATGTATTAGTAAGGAATGTAATTGTTGTAGTAACTTTCATTTACGTTCTGGTTAATGTTGAATTTTAAGCAAAAATCATTTTCGTGATTTTCTATGTGGATTTTTTTCATAAAAATTTTCTATGTTCTCAGCCCATTTCTTGTTTTCAGATAATCGTGAGCGGTTATGAGGTCTTTTCCCATTACTTGATAAGATCTCACTGTTATTTTCATAAAACTTGTCTGTCTCATCAATTAACACGTCTAGAAAATCAGATGCATCTTTAGATTCCAAACTTTTTGGATCTCGATGAGACATTATAGATTTGGACAGTGTTTCTATTTTTGCTATTTTTATCCTATATTCACTCAGAACTCTATGATCAAAAGTAATCATGTTAATTTGAGCACATTACCCGTGTATGTTTATTTCGGTATGAATATTTGAGGAGTACAGGACTAGTTACCCATACATAGATTTGTCTACGGTTTGATCTGTCGTGTTAGGTGATGAAAATCCACTAAAATTTGAGCGCAATATTTTTTGAACATGTCCAGAAACTCTTGCAACATTATCCCACGTATTGTGAAATGAGACTCTGTCTAGAATCTGTTCATCTACATGTGAGAACAATGCTAATCCTATGATGTTTTCGTGATCTTTCATCCATTGATGGCCTATACCGCATATTGTACAAATCTCACTAATTTCCATGATTGTTTTTGAGAATGATGGGTTTTTCATTACAAGTAACTTTGCATCTTCAGGTGGAAATCTCATGTTCACATTGATATGAATTCTATCTGCTCTATTGGCGTTTTTACTAACTATGATATTTGATCCTACATGAAACTGCCATTCTATCATCATACTTTTCTCTCTAACTTTTTCGGTTTGATCTTGGTAATTGATATTGGTAATCTTGATAAAATCTTCAACAAGGGTTTTCATTTGTTCTGATGTTTTTGCCATGAATTTAACCACTGCATGGTCAATATATGCATAATATAGAAAAAAAAGAGCTAATGGCTGTGTCCACAACCACAGGAGTCATGTCCTCCATGTCCTGAAGATTCCTTTCCTGCACATTTGGAACATTTGTCTGAACCTGTTGGTGAAAAGAAACCAATTCCGCATGATACGCATTTCATATTTGACATGATATGGGTAAGAAAATACTGTATTTATTGAATGCGTATTATCAAAAATAAAAATAATGAAATCTTTGAAAGAATTATGAAAAAAATTTCTACTTATTCATTATTTTTCTGAAATACCCTGTATTCTCCAATGATGGAATTACATTTGTGGCAAGTATATTGCCCTCGTTCTATCAAAGTAAGTCCATCTGCAACCTCCTCATTAGGCTGTTCTTCAATTTGGATTTGTGTAGGACCCTCAAATTCAGAGTTGCATTGTTTGCAGAAATGTTTCAGCATTTTTGTGGTATCCAGTTTTTCAAGAGATGACAAGAAATGTTTATCTATATTTGGAACGAGTTTTGATTTTATTATCTGTTCGTCATCAAGATCTGCATTTATCCACCCGCCTGATCCAGATAATTGAATTTCTTTCAATTTAGTTTAAGACGATCAATGGTATTAAAATACTGTTTGGGCCTGACAATTCTAAACGTAGCATTCAAATCAATTTCATGTTTTTTACAGGATGTAAAAAAAGTCAGTCTCCATTACTTTGGAGACTGAAATGCATTAACTAGTTTATGTGAGCATTGGGCTCTTCCAGATAACACCGCAAGATGTCTGACTCAATGCAGTTCTAACCACCGTGTTTATGATAAAAAAACGGGCCAAAAAGAATTACTTTTAGATTAAATTTCTAAACGTTCAACTATTCTATTTAAGGTATATTATATTGTCTCGTTCAGATTTTGAACAAGAAACTGCTTCATAATTCGGCAATGTTCATCATATTTGAGGAAAATCAGAGAGAACCCGTTGAAATAATCATCAGCACATCTTATTGTTTTTGAAAGTAAATAACAATTTGAATTTAACCTAATTTTTGGGAAAATTCCTAAATCATTACTCCGTTATCATCCACAAAGTCTGATTCTACTAATGCTTTAATTTGGGATGTATTGTCACAATTCTTTCTGAATCCTATACGGTGTTGAAGAATTCTGACCATTCCGTACCTCTTGTAACTTTTGGTGGATTCATCATATTCTTTATCATGTTTTGTTAGAATTACAGCCTTTACTTTTTTGTTACATGTGTTACAATAAACATGGATTTCATTCACAAACTTTCTTCAAAAATTATAAACTTAAGCATGTCGATTATCAACTAAAATATAGAGAAAAACCAGTAGATTCTTATCTAAAAATTTTAGGGGAAGTTCATGAACAAGATCAAGAATAATTCTCCTGTGTTATTTTTCTACAATAATTCAAAAAAATGGTTATCTAAAATCTCAAAAAAAGAATCACTGCATACCCATATTGGTGTAATTAAACACTCTGATGCCATTGGTAAAGAGTATGGATCCAGATTAATTACAAACAAGGACAAGTATGTCTATCTTTTGGAACCTATTATGTATGATTATGTCATGAAAATACAACATGGGACTCAGATTGTTTACCCAAAAGATCTAGGGTACATTGTTGCAAGATCTGGAATTGGGGACGGACAAAAGATTGTAGAGATTGGAACTGGTAGTGGTTCACTTACTTCTTTTGTAGCAAACATTGTAAAACCACGTGGACATGTGTATACTTTTGATGTGGATGAAAATTTCATGAAGATTGCAGAAAAAAATATCAAAAAGGCAGGGGTTTCAAAATATGTCACACAGTACAACTTGGATCTAAAGACCGTAAAAACAATGCCTCTGAAAGAAATGGATGTGGCATTAATTGATTTGGGAGATCCATGGGTTGTAATTCCAAAAGTGCGTCAAATGCTAAAAGGTAGCGGAAGCGTGTTTGCCATTTGCCCAACCATGAACCAATTAGAGAAATTGACTATAGCACTAGTTGAAAATGAGTTTACCGATATCGAGTCTACCGAACACATTCTACGTACAATTGAGGCCAGAGAAGGAAAAACGAGACATTCTTTTCAAGGTATTGGTCATACAACATATCTTTGTTTTGCAAGAAAAGCATTCTTTGGAAGGGAATCAAGAAAACTAACTGAGAAAACAGAAGAAAAGGAGATTTCTACAGAAAAAACTTCAAACAATATTAATAAAAAAACCATCTCCAAGACAACTGGGAAAATGGAAAAGAAAACAAGAAAAAAATCATCTTAGAAATCACTACAAAACAAGATTTATTCATGCATCTTTTTGAGAGGTCATATTGATACAAAAGAATCTCACACTTGCAATGGTAAAGAAGTTCATTCCATCGCGAAAGTCCAGTTCTAGAAAAGGAGACAACGGAATTGTTCTGGTCGTAGGGGGCAGTTATGTCTACCATGGTGCGCCAATATTATCTTCAATAGCTGCACTGAGATGTGGTACTGATCTTGTTTATACATCTGTTCCAAAAATCAATGTAACTCCAACACGTGCTATTTCACCAAATCTCATAGTCATTCCTTTAGTTGATCAAAAATTAACTCGTGGTGCCGTAACTAAATTGTTGGGAGCCTTGCCACATAATCTGAATTCCGCAACAATTGGGATGGGGCTTGCAATACAAGACAAAAACGCATTAATTTATTTTGTAAAATCACTCTTAGACAGAGATGTCAGGTTATCCTTGGATGCCAGTGCTCTGATCCCGGAAGTTTTGCCACTATTGGCAAATAAAAATGTGGTAGTGACACCACATGCGGGGGAGTTCAAACGACTGTTTGGAGAGTCTCCGTCCAACTCAAAAAGTGAACGAATCAAAACGGTAGAAAAAAATGCTAAAACATATGGAATTACAGTCTTGCTGAAAGGGGCAATGGATGTAATCTCAAATGGCACTACCACGTATCTTTATGAGAAAAAAATTCCAGCTATGACTGTTGGCGGAACAGGTGATGTATTGTCTGGATTGGTTGCAGGGATATTGTCAAAGAATCGTAATGCGTTGGAATCTGCTGCTGCTGCCACTTTTATTAATGGTTTGGCAGGGAAAGCAGTTCAAAAAAAATTGGGATTGCATATGACATCCACTGATTTGTTGGATGAGATTCCAACTGCAATGAAACCCTTTGATAAAATCGTGTGATTCTGATGAATGTTCTTAGACATATAGATTCCCACATGGATGATCTTGTTTCAGATTTACAAACTTTAATTCAACAACCAAGTGTGTCTGCAAAAAATGAAGGAATTGAAGAATGTTCAATACTTGTTCAGAAATTACTAAAAAAAACAGGAGTCAAATCTGAAATTTTACGATTAAGAAAAGGAGTTGCGCCGATAGTGTATGGAGAGATAAGATCAAAACAAAATTCTTCAAAGACCTTGATGTTTTACAATCATTACGACGTACAACCTGCTGAACCATTTGAACTGTGGGACGATCCTCCCTTTAGCGGAACTAGAAAAGGAAACAAGGTTTTTGGAAGGGGTGCAGCTGATGACAAAGGTGAATTAATTACAAGGATCAAAGCAGTTGAAGCATATCTTAAAACAACAGGTGATGTCCCATGTAACATAAAATTTGTAATTGAGGGCGAAGAAGAAACAGGAAGCATGCATATTGAAGAATACCTGAAAAAATACAAGCGGAAATTCTCATGTGATGGTGTTATTTGGGAATTTGGATATGTCGATGCACAGAATAGGCCAATAATCGGGCTAGGGATGAAGGGATTACTCTTTGTAGAATTGTCTGTAAGGGAATCCATTCGAGACGCTCATTCTAGTTTAGCAGTTTTGATAAAAAATCCTGCATGGCGATTAATTGAAGCAATTAAAACACTGCGAGATTCTGATGGGACAATTCTCATAAAAGATTGGTACAAAGAAGTTACATCATTATCAAAAAAAGACTTGACAATAATTCAAAATGAGCCTTTTGATGAACAAGTTTTCAAAAAAGAATTTGGAATTAAATCATTTGTAGGTGGCAAAAAAGGGTTAGATGCAAAAAAGGCGCTAGCAGGAGAACCGACTTGTAATATCGCAGGGTTTGTGTCTGGATACACTGGAGATGGGGCCAAAACTGTTCTTCCTAGCGAGGCTTTGGTGAAAATTGATTTTAGGTTAGTACCAAAAATGGATCCTAAAAAACAAGTGTCAAGGTTAAAAAATCACTTAAAAACAAAAGGCTTCTCGGATGTTAACATCAAAGTTTTTCACGGTGAAGCAGCAGCAAGAACAGACTCTTACCATCCATTTGTTGCCCAAGTAAAAGATGCAGCTGACAAGTCTTTTGGCAAATCAATTCTTAATGTTTCAAATGCTGGAACTGGTCCGATGCATCCATTTGTCGAGATTCTTAAAGCCCCATGCATTTCGATAGGAAGCACATACATGTTTTCAAGAATTCATTCGCCTAATGAGTTTGCCCGAGTTGATTTACTAAAGAAAACAACAAAATGCATGTGTTTAATCATGCATAATTTGGGAATTAATCAATGAAGACATCGTGGTATTTTTTTAATGATGTGTGCCAGTGAAATTCTTCCAGGGCCTACTATCATGATCACTATTGATGATGCAAGTAAGATCAAATCGATTTGAACTCCCCCATTTCCAGTTAGGTTTTGAGCTCCTTTGATAATGAAAATCGCTCCCAGCATTATGATGGATAACACCGAGGTTGATAATCGGCTTAAAATACCAATCAATAACAAAATGCCTGGAACCAATTCTGCCAATGCAATTGGAAACTGCATCTCAACTGGCATTCCATTATTTCTTAAAAAGTCAGTAAATCCAGGATTGAATTTAGATAGACCATTAACAATAAAGATCACTCCAATAGACGATCTTAAACCCATGATCACTACATCATTTAGAAATTTTTCTTTAATCTCAGCAGTAGTCAGTGTTGTTTGAGAGGATTTTCAATATAATTATTTTACTCATAAATGTGCATCAAATGTAGAAAGCCCTTTATTATGCGGTAAAATTATTTGAATTATGTCAATGTATATGCCAGGAGCAACTGCTGTTGGAATTACTTTTGATGGCGGTGTAGTTTTTGCTAGTGAAAAAAGGATCGCATTTGGAAACTTTCTAGTAAGTAAATCCACCAAAAAGACATTTCCTATCACCCCTAAAGTAGGTGCAACTTGTGCTGGACTTGTAGCAGACATGCAGATTTTAACCTTGCAGATTGCAGCTCTTGCAAAAATTAGAAAGATGGAACTGAAAAGAGACATTCCACCAAACACTGTCGCTAAAATGATGTCAAATATGATGTATGAGCGAAGATATTTTCCATTATTGACCCAAGTAATTGTGGGCGGCGTAGTTGACAAACCAATAATGTATACGCTTGATCCATTGGGGTCTGTTCTTCCTGACGAATATGCAGCAGTTGGAACTGGTGCTGAAATGGCATTAGGTGTATTGGATCCACAATACAAACCAAACATGAACAAAGATGAAGCGATTGATTTGGCAAAGCGGGCAGTTCGTTCAGCGGCACTAAGAGACTCAGCTAGTGGGGATGGCATAGATATTCTAGTGATCACTAAAGATGGCATTGAGGAATTCACAGAGCAGATCAAATAATCATCATCGTTAATTTCACAAATTATGTTGTTTTTAGTTGACGGGATGCTTGGCAATGTTGCAAAAAAACTGTTGCTGTTAGGATATGATACAGACTATTTTTCTGGCATGAATGATTCAGAACTAATTAAAAAGGCTAAACACGAGAACAGGGTGATTATTTCAAAAGACAGACAACTAATTGCCAATGCAAAAAAATCAGCCATCAGTACTATACAAATCACAAAAGATGACGAGATTGAACAATTTTTAGAAATTCTTAACACAGTGCATCTGGAAGTAGACAAGATATCCGGAGATACGGCAAGATGTACCAAATGTAATTCTCAGACCACAGAAATTAGCAAATCAGAGATTTTAGATAAAGTTCCATCAAAAGTTCTTGAATTTAATGAAAAGTTTTGGGAATGTGACAAATGTAAACAGATCTATTGGGAAGGAACACATGTCAAAAAAACTACAGGACTTTGTAAATAAAATAAAAATACAAACCTAATCGTAAATTGTTTTTCCAACTTCCCAAAATCTATCTGAGATGTAATGGATGTTTTTAATAACCTCCCCTTTCTCCATGCTTTCCAATTCAGAACTTGCAACTAAAGATTTCCCAACTGCTAAAAATTTATGTTGTGATTCTTCAACAATGCAGACCAAACTATCTTTTTCAAACTCTGTGTATTTCTTAATTCCAGGCCTCATCACGTTAGCTCCTTTACACATGAATTTTACAGCACCCATGTCGACCATTACATTTGGGAATTTTTTCAATGTTTCAATTTCAGACAAAAATGGCAAGTAATCTTCATTGACTTTCAATATTTTTATTCCTGTACCAGTGATAATTTGCGCATCATCTAGGATTTGATGTACTTTGACATTTTTTATTCTAGGGAACTCAATCCTCCACTTTTCTGAAACGGTTTTTAAGAGTTCTGAGGTTTCACTCTTTGAAATTAGGTTGGACTTCAATCTCTTGCAATCTCTTGTCTGATATCCAGTAAATCTCTGAGTATTGAACTGGCAGTTTCCATGCCTCCCGCACCTTTCCCAATAATTGTCTGGGTTCCTGAGTGTTCAGAGGTAAAGGCAATTGCGTTTAATGTCCCATTCACACAAAGAGGATCATCATTTGACACTTCTTTTGGAGATACAGTTAGATCCTTGTTACAGGATGCAATTAATTTGATGGCACAGTTATTTTTGGCAGCTTTTTTGATATCTTCAGATGTAACTTTTCGTATGCCTGTGCATTTGATGTCAGGCATTGTTACTTTCATTCCCATTATCCAGTTTGCAAGAATTACCAACTTAGCTGCAGCGTCTAGCCCGTCTAAATCTAGAGATTCGTCGGCTTCGACATATCCTTTGCTTTTTGCATCTTTCAATGCATCTTCAAAAGACAATCCTGTTGCCATGTTTGATAAAATATAATTTGTTGTGCCATTTAAAATTCCTGCAAAGGATGTTATTCTTTCCCCCCTTAGACTATTTTTGGCATAATCAAGAATTGGTGTACCTCCACCAACAGTGCCGCTAAATTTGAACATTACCTGGTTATACGTTGCCAGTTCAAGTAAAGATGGAAATGCTAGTGCCAAAGGACCTTTATTTACTGAAATCACATGCATGCCTTGCTTCATGGCAGTTGTAATGTGAGTCATGCCAGGTTCTGCATCTTTGTAATTACTTGCAGTTGTTTCAATTAACACATCAGCCTCAATGTTTTTTAACATGTCTATTCCAGACATGGAATTTTTTTTGTCAGAGTATTTTTTTACAGTTCCAAATTTTTTCTTGACTTCAACAAGTTTGTTAAATTCTAATCCGGATGAATCTACTGCGCTCCCTTTACTGTCAAAGACACCTACAACTCTGGGTTTTAACCCATATTTTGCATAAAGATCATCTGATCTTGAATCAAATAATTTAACTAGGCTCTGACCCACAACCCCAAAACCACATAATATTATTCTCAAATTGTTTCATTCCTTGTGTAATTTTGATTCATCTTACTTCGCTTGTTTTTCTTATCATTAATTGTGTTTTATTAATAATTTTTGGAATCATTCGATAAACACATCCATATCAGTTGTGACTTACGTTACTCATCTTCATCTTTTTCATGTTTTAACGAAATTGAGTTAATACAGTATCTCTGATTTGTCGGTTTTGGCCCATCATCAAATACATGGCCTAGATGTGCTCCACACTTATTACAGTTGACTTCTGTACGAACCATCCCATATGCTGAATCTGAGACATATTCTATCTTTTCTTCGTCCAGTGGTTTCCAAAAACTTGGCCAGCCTGAGCCTGAATCAAATTTTGCATCTGAGGAAAAAAGTTCTTCGCCACAACACACACATTTGAAAGTTCCTTCCAGATGAGTGTTATTGTATTTTCCAGAAAAGGGTGGTTCTGTTCCATGGTTGATGCAAATCTCATATTGGTCTGATGTCAGAATTTCTCTCCACTCTTCTGGGCTTTTTTCAATTTTTTCTGTCATTATTGTTCTATAAACGAATGTCTATTTTATTATTTTAGTTTCTTTCTTTTTTCTTCAGTTCTTTTTTCGGATTCAAATCTTTCTAAATCATATTCCTTCATGTCGGCATATTTTACAATTTTACTCAAATTCGGATGGACTTTGTTTATTTGTTTGAACATTTGTTGCGCTACTTGTCTATAATCAATATGTCCCTGAGGCACAGTTCTTAATTCAATCAGATGGCATGCTTCACGAAGATTAAGCTTCATTAAATAAGGATAATTGTATCCAAAATTTACAACATATTGCGCCTGTTCTGGATATGTATGTCTGATTTTGTTAAATGCGTCTTTAGTTTTATCCATACATTCTTTGAAATCTTTCTCAATACCAAGAATTTTGATTTCATTTGGCATGCTATACCCATGGTCTGTTGTTAGCAACTGTCTTTGTATGGTTAATGCTCTATGTCTGTGAAAATCCCTAAACATTCCAAAGTTATTGCACAAATCAAACGTATAATAAACATGTTCAAATGCTCTTGACGGCCTGTAGCGCCTGTTTGTTCTAAGTTTTGTGAATTGTTCTATAATTTCATACTTATTTTGTTTTGATATTTTTTTTACTTGTGATAAAATATCTTGATATGATGTGCTTGGCGATTGATCATAAATTATGCTTGCAATTATTTTGTTCATTGCATTTGTTTCTGATTCATATTCTACTAGTTTTGTGATAGTACCTTCCCTTGGTTTTGGTTTGATTTTGGTCACGGTAATTGATTTGGATTGATTTTTAATGTCTTTGAGGTATTTTTGAAGTGCTTTTCCATATTTGTCATCTGCTCTTCTAACAAAAGATCGGATAGTAGTATCTAGTTCTTTCTTAATTTTTGAGGCTAGATCTTGTTCTTCTTTTAGAACCGATGATCCTAAAATGGTGAGAAGATATTCAAATGCTCTTCCATTGCCAGTAATCCCAACATTAGTCAGCGTTGATGCTGGCAATAATCCTCGGAGAATATCTAGTGATTTGGCTTTTGTTGAGCCCTTGTAAATCATGTGGGCAGATTTTATATCTCCCTCATTTTTTAATTTAGAAAATAATTTTTCTTTTCCATCTCTTGAATCTTTGAAACTATATTTTTCTATAGGGTATTTTTCCCTAACATAGTTAGCCATCGGTTCAATATTTTTTGAATAAATATCAAATGAAAAATTACAACTATCTTCATAAAGATCTGCAAATCTTGATGTTATGATTTGAGGATCCCTATAAAACCGATATTTTCCTTTTTCTTTTTTATCCCATGCAACGTATCTAGACGATTTTTCCAGATATGACAGTCCTATTCGTCTGTCTTCAATTTTTTTTACTGCAATGTTTGATAAACCCTCAATTGCAATTTGGGCTTCTCCCAATTCTGCAACAGAATCATCACCGTACTCTAAAAGTACTCTATTGTAAAATTCATCTCCTCTGTTTTTGTTTTGTAAGAATTCATCAAGAAAAATGCGTCTCATGCTTTTGTCGGTTCGGCTGTATCTAGACATTAATGCACCACGATCAACTTGTCTTGGCGTGATAATTGCAAAGACGTCATCTTCAGTATTTGAAAAGTGATGGAGTAGGATTTTTTTTTCCTTGATTGAAAATTTGGACAATATCGATATGACCATTTTCAATTATTAATAGTCTATTTCTTTTTTCCAATTTGAATTAAATCGGGCCTTTATCTCGGTCTTTGTTCTGTCCTTTTGCTTGCCATCTCAATAATACTTCTTTAAAACTTGCTGCATCAGCTTCGTTTTCTGTATACATCAGTGAGGTGACCCAATAACCATTATTGGCAGTTTTACCTCCAACGGAATTCATCCAAAAATCACTAGGCAGACTCTCTAGCAATTTATTGCTAGGATCTTTTGTGACTTCTGACCACCTACTTGCTACAAAATTCAAAATTTGTTCAAGTTCTTCTTTTTGAATCATGACGCTGATACTATGTCTTTTAATTTTAAAATTACTAAAATTTCACGAGCAGTATTTTTGTTAAATTAATCTAACTAAAACTAAAAACATTACTTACACTTTGTTGGTTATACAAACCTCATGAGTTATTCACATGACAAACGACGATATCGAATTTATCGGTAAGAACGTCAAAGACATGTACGGAACATTCATGGGTAAAGTCATAGGAACAATAACTGATATTGATGGTAGTATTCAATCCGTCGGTATTGACTGCGGTTCTCAAGGATTACAGCAAATCCAGTATGAACAATTAGTAGTCCAAGGGGATATTGTTATCTTCATTCCCAAATGGAGGTTAGACTCGCAAAGACTCATTCGTGAAAAACAGCTAACTCTACGTCGTCTAAAGGCATTAGTAGATATTGTTTCAGAAAATGACGACATGAAAGAAGATGCAGAAATCATTCATGAAAAATACAAGTCAAAACTTGTATCATTAGATGAAACAGAACATCAAATCAAAGCCATACTTGAGGCAAGATTGACTGAGTTAGACGAACAAATGAAGTCTGCAAAAATGTTATCGTTTGATGCAAAAGTACAATACAAGAGCAATGAAATCTCTGATGCAGTATTTGAGACCGTGAAATCATGCACAACTGAGGTAATTGAGCATGTTACTCACGAAACAGCAGAAATCGCAAATATTAAGAGAAGAATTGCAGATCTGGAATTGGAAGGACACAAGATAGCATTTCCTACAACAGCAAACATCCAAGAATCAGCCGTTTCATACCTGAAGACACCTGAACAAGAGCAATTAGTTCAGACAGTGCTTCCGGAAGCGCCAACAGAGCCAGTAGTCAGATATTCAGAGTCAATTGAAGCTAAAAGTGAAGCAACATCAAAGCCTTCATCTGAAGTCACATTTGAATTTCCAGAACCACCCCAACAGGTGACCCCAGAAACACCAAAGAACAACAACGACAACGATTGGTTAGCTAGAATGGAAGCACAATAATTTTTTTTAACTTATTTTTTTAACATTTAGAAAGATCTAAGATCATACACTTTTTGATGTCTGAGACATATTATATAGGACTAGGTAAAAATGATTCGAATTTAAGAAAAAAGGCGGATTCTGATTTTGCGTCTTTTTGGAATGAGCAGGCAAAAAAACTCACCTGGTTCTCTCCTTGGCATCAAACTCTAGAGTGGAAATATCCATTTGCCAAATGGTTTGTCGGAGGCAAAATCAATGCGTCATATAATGCCCTTGATGTTCATCAAAAGACAAGGGCTAACAAACCGGCCATTCTTTGGGAGGGAGAAAATAGAGAGTCGCGTATCATCACATATGGTGAAATGTTCACTCAAGTACAAAAATTATCCAACGTTCTCAAATCCCTAGGCGTCCAAAAAGGAGACAGAGTTACAATATATCTTCCAATGATTCCAGAATTGCCTATTGCAATGCTGGCATGTGCAAGAATTGGTGCAATACATACGGTGGTATTTTCAGGATTTAGTTCTACATCAATTAGAGATAGAATCATGGATTCAAAATCCAAAATCATTATCACTGCAGATGGCGGATATAGACGAGGAAATGTTGTCAAACTTAAAGAAGTCATAGATGATGCGATCAAAGATTGTGATTTCATACAACATGTTATTGTTGTAGAGAGAGCCAAGAATGCAATTACAATGAATTCAACAGATAAGCTTTGGAGTGATTTGATGAAAGATGTTCCTGATTCATGTTATGCTGAAAGATTAGACAGCACCCATCCCCTCTATATTTTGTATACGTCCGGAACTACCGGGAAACCCAAAGGAGTATTACATGGGACCGGAGGATATTTGACACATTTACATTCTACTTTCAAATGGGCATTTGACATCAAGGATTCCGACATATTTTTTTGTACTGCAGATATTGGTTGGGTGACAGGTCATAGTTATGTTGTGTATGCACCTTTACTTCACGGTGCAACTCAAGTAATCTATGAGGGGGCACCTGATTATCCAGATGCATCAAGAATGTGGAATATTTTACAAAAACATCATGTCACAATTTTTTACACAACTCCAACTGCATTGAGAATGTTTATGAAATTTGGCGATGATATTCCAAATTCTTTTGATCTTTCGTCATTGCGTTTACTTGGAACTGTAGGCGAGCCGATAAATCCTGAAGTTTGGAAATGGTATTTCAAAACTATCGGGAAAGAAAAATGTCCTATCATCGATACTTGGTGGCAAACTGAAACCGGTGGCATGATCATTTCTCCTTTGCCCGGATTGGAGACTATCCGACTAAAACCAGGTTCAGGAACAAGACCCATTCCAGGTGTAGATGTAGCAGTAGTTGATGACATTGGAAATATAGTTCCTCCTAACACAAAGGGGTATTTAGTAATCAAAAATCCCTGGCCTGGGATGCTTTTGACTTTATGGAATGACGATGCAAAATATTCTTCTGTGTACTGGTCAAAATACAAGAATTTCTATTATTCAGGAGATTATGCCCTCAAAGATGATGATGGGTATTTTTGGCTATTAGGACGTGCAGATGATGTTTTAAAAGTTGCAGGCCATAGAATTGGGACTGCGGAACTTGAAAGTTGTATTGTATCCCACAAAGATGTTGCAGAAGCTGCAGCATGTGGCATTCCTGATGATGTAAAAGGAGAGGTGATTATCGCTTTTGTTGTTTTAAAACATGGAATCATAAAAGATGTCAATATTTTGGAAAATGAGATAGTAGACAAAATTAGATCCAACATCGGTGCGATTGCAACACCCAAACAAATCTATTTTGTTTCAAAACTTCCAAAGACACGTAGTGGTAAAATAATGAGGCGGCTGTTAAAATCTATTGGCAATAATGAGCAAATTGGAGATGTCACTACTTTAGAAGATGGGACTGCAGTAACCGAAGTTAAAGCTGCCTTTGATGAAATTCAAAAATCAATTAGAGACAAGTCAAAATAATTTAGTCCTGCCTAGACGTATCCATAAAAATTATAAACAATTTCATTTTGTGACAGTAAACCGAATGTAATTAACAATTCTATATCAATCAAAAAATTGAAAAAAGTTGTAAAGACATAGGGCATCCACAATGAATATAGGTAAATTAAACTGTATCAACAAATGACTCAATCATTTGATTCTAAATACGTTAGTGTCAGGTGAACAAAAAACATCTCAGTTAATTTTGAAAAACAGATCATTTAACATTAAGAAGAGATCTGTAATGACATGGTGATTAGCAATTGTGTAAAACTAGAGAGTTAGAAAAATTATGTTACAGTGATTTTTGTCCATAATAATCAAAAATATTCAGATAGTTCATGTAGATTCTAAGGTAATCCGATCATCAACAAGCTTATAAGGAATGAATTAGCAATTGTTAAATATTACTATAAAAGGTTTTGAGAAAGAAAATGGTTAAAACAATCAATCCAAAAGACAAGTGTCCAAGATGCGGACAGGGAACTTTAGTTACAGATGCCAACACAGGTGAAAATTTTTGTGGCAAGTGCGGGTTTGTTATTACTGACAAGGTAGAAGAATCAGGACCAGAGTGGAGATCATTTTCAAACGAAGGAGAAAACAAAAGTCGAGCGGGAGTTCCAACATCACTTGCCATGCATGACATGGGATTGGCCACTGTAATTAATCCACAAAATAGAGATGCGACAGGCAAACCGCTGACTGCCGCCATGAAAAGCACCATAGAAAGACTAAGAACGTGGGACAGCAGAAGTCAAGTACATGAACCAGTAGACAGAAATTTTAGACAGGCGTTTAGTGAACTGGACAGGTTAAAAGACAAACTAGCTGTAGGGGATTCAGTTATTGAGAAAGCAGCTTACATCTACAGGAAGGCTCTTGAGAAAGGACTAGTTAGAGGACGTTCAATCTCGGCTCTGATTGCTTCAGCACTATATGCAGCATGTAGAGATACAGAAACACCAAGAACGCTAAAAGACATAGGGCATGCAAGCAACATTAAACGTAAAGATATCGCAAGATGCTACAGATTATTGTTAAGAGAGTTAAATTTAAAGATGCCAGTAGTTGATCCAGTCAAATGTATTTCAAGAATTGCCAGTAAGGCAGGGCTGTCTGAAAAAACAAAAAGAAAAGCAACAAAAATTTTACAGACAGCGGAAGAACAGAAAATTTCTGCGGGTAAAGACCCTATGGGATTAGCAGCAGCCGCATTGTATGTTGCATGCGTCACAAATGGTGAAAATAAGACACAGCGAGACGTAGCAGAAGCTGCAGGAGTTACAGAGGTTACAATTAGAAATAGATACAAAGGTCTGAAAGTTGCGTTAAACCTCTAAACTAGATTCTTTTTTAGAACGAAGTTTATCCAAAAACATAACGCCAATAGACAGCACTCCGGATATCAACAATAGCATTTCCAGAGAAGACATAAACGAATGAGAAAATGCATCTTCGATAGAAATAAGATTTAGTTCTGAAAGAAAAGTGGCATACGCAAATATGAAGTAATTTGTAGCCCAATGAATCAAAAGTGAAGCAACAAAACCATATCTCAGATAGACCCAACCAAGGATAACTCCACTTGCAGATGCTTGAGCAAATTTTCCTTCACTCCAAGATTCACCAAACGCAATATGTGCAAAACCAAAAAGAATACCAACAAAAACAATCAGAAGAATTGCTTTTTTGCCATTATGAACATCTAAAGTATTTGGAGCCCACAAACAACTCAGAAAATATTTCAATGAAAATTTGTCGGAATAAAAAACAAACAACGGTATACCCAATAAGAGTAAGCGAAATCCAAATTCTTCCACCATAGGGGCCATACTAACATAAAAAAACTGAATCAGATCATTTTCTGCCAAAGGAGGAACAATGTCAATTTCAAACTGCTCTTGAACAGAATTAATCACTATTGAGACTAGAACTAAAATTGATAGCCATTTAGTCACACCGATCATATAGTTTGATCTGTCATTATATTTTCCAAAAGAGATCATCAGAGACATGGTCTTAAGAAATCCGTGTCTAGGTCCAAAAATAGCAATCACAAAAATTACAAGATAGAAAACCCATAAAACAACAAAGACATCGCCTATGTTAACATCAGTTTTGGATTGATAAAAATCAGCATCCTTGAAGAGATCCAGATGGGTTAGAGGATATTCAAAATTAATATCATCTCCAATTTCACTCTCAAAGAAGACATAAATCCCAATGGGAAAAGAAATAAGCAATAACCCAAAAACCAAGGACATGAAAACAGTAAATGGGATTCCTACAAACTGGAATATTTTATTTGAATTTTGCAATTTGTTCTAATGTAATTCTATAGTATCTTCTGCAAAACCTAAATGAATCAAGGTATCTTTGATAGTATCCCTATGATCACCTTGTAAAAAGATGTACCCCTCTTTTGCAGTTCCACCGCAAGCATATTTGTTTTTTAGCTCTTTTGCAACAGTTTCTAAGTTATTTAATTTAGGATCCAAGCCCTCAATCATGGTACCCTTTTTCTTAAATCTCCGGGTTTCCAACCGGATAATAATTTTAGTACTATCTTTGGCAAGCTCACCGCAAGCACACAGATCTTCTGGAAGACCACAAGTATTACAAATTACCGCCATTCGTTCTAATTAATTCCAATTATACGCACTATTAAGCCTTGTTTGCATGTCAAACTGAAAATAAAATAATTGGATTTTTTAGATAGGGAATCAAGGTAAATCATTGTTAAAAGAACTTACAAAAAAAGCTGCTGAAATGTTGCTAAACGGGGCAACATTACTTAGCGAGCCTTGTCCATATTGTTCAGGAGTACGAGTAATGAAAGAAGGATATGCATTGTGCATTAGTTGTGGACGTGAGCCTGAGAAAAAAGAAATTCCAATTGAAAAGGCATCAGAAAGTGAAACACCATCAATCCAAAAAACACTAGAAAAAAAGATAGAGACCCTGTCAAAAGAACTTGAGATTGAAACCGATCATGAAAAGCAACAAAGTATTCTAAAAACCATTAATTCAGTGATAGAAACCATTGAGAAAATTAAAAACAAGTAAAACAACAATTTGCCACATCTTTACCAGTATTTGCAAAACATAGGTCATACTGAGGACTAAAGTCAACATGGTTCAAATCCCCCCATGAACTACACAATGGAAAAAAATTTGAACTGAAGCCGAAGATATTTGACTAGAACTTTTGACAGTTTAGGATAATTTCAGGCATTTTTTTACAAGTCAATATATCATAGGATTAAAATCACAGTATTTGATCCACAGTCAAGTCATTCTATTTCTGTCAAGAATCACTTGACTATAGTTTGGTTCAAATCAACTGGTTGGATGTAGTTCGCATGTCTACAATTTCTTTTTGGTTAAAATATCCAGACTTAAAAATTTCGCATGTGAAAAATGTGCCTGATGAATCTTGTCGAAATTGTGGAATGCAACTCAGATCATGGTCTAAATGTCAGCATTGTCTAAATACGATTCAACAAATTTGTACAAACTGCAAAACGATTACATCGATTCATTTTCATTCAGAATGCAATATTTTGGCAAATACAATGGGCTGATTAAAAATTGATAGAAACCATATCTTGGTCAAATTGTAAGACATATAGAGAATCAGAATATGTCATACTAGGACTACCTGATGAATCTCACTCACATTCGTTACGCAGGGGTACATCAAATGCACCTGATAGAATTAGAAGTATCTCTAGAGAAAGAGATGTATACATTGAAAACAACATAGAGTCTCCAGCATACACAAATGCAGGGGTTCCTCAGTCAAAGATTTTTGATTTGGGAAATATTTCTAGAGAAAATATCCCATTTGTCTATGAAAGAATTTTGCGTGACGGGAAAATTCCAATGACAATCGGAGGAGATCATTCTTTGACCACTCAGATAATCAAGGCGTTAGGAATAAAATATGGTCCGATATCCCTTGTGTATTTTGACGCACATCCGGATTTTGTTTCATCAACTAGAGATTTTTACGGCTCTGTAGTATACGATTGTCTTCCATACATCAACCCAAAGTCAAGTGTAATGATTGGAATTCGCAGTCCGGAATTAGAAGAAGTTCAAAATATCAAAAAATATGGAATCACAGTATTCTCACCTGCAGACATTCAATATCATGGGTTCAAACAAACAATAAACGAGATTCTTTCAATTGTTGGTAAAAATATCTATGTTTCATTTGATATGGATTGCATAGATCCTGCATTTGCTCCAGGTGTTTCAGTACCAGTTCCCATGGGATTAAATCCAGTCACTGTATCTATTCTCCTAAAGAACATCATACAAGGCGGAATTATAGGTATGGATGTTATGGAAGTATGTCCAGAGCAGGACATTCAGAACAACACGTGTCATTTGGCTTCAAGATTGATTGGGGAGATGTTATCAGTACATATAATCAGAAAAAAGGTTTCTAATTTTTAGAAATTCATGTATTGCAATATAATCTGAGGTTTATTTATCCTAAAAAGTCTAAGAGACTGCCAGATGCAATACAGCAAGATAAAATCAAGTTTCAGGTCAAATTTTGGAGATAAAATAAAGTTTTTATGTTAAAAATTCTTGATGACAAATCATAATGAGTAGTAAGAAGAAATCTGCGCCACTGCCAGCATCAAGTGGAGGCCTCATGAGATTCTTTGAGGATGAGACAAAAGGATTCAAGTTAGACCCAAAAATTGTGGTATCAATTCCAATTAGTTTAATTGTAGTTTCATGGGTAATTGATTTATTCCTAGCTCCGTGAAGAAACAATGCAAAAAGAATCAGATGACGTTTCAAACATACACAATAGGTTTTCCCTTACTCTAGTCAATCCATCATCACATTATTTTTCGCTTGTAATATCATTGATAGTGGCAGCAGTGACAGTTCTTGGGATATATTTTGGTTATTTGGGATATTTGGGATTTGGGGATAATTGGTATAGACTGCCATTAGTTTTAGGAGTACTGTTTTTAACACAGTTATTAGACACGCGGTTCACAAAGAAAAAAGAATACTCAAAATCATTACATTCATCTCTTTTTGGAAACATGTTATGGACAGTCACACTAATGATGGGGCTACTTTCAAGTATAGTGTTATCAAAAGATATCGAATTATTCTTCATAATCTTTGGGATGTTCTTGTTTGCTAGTTTTAGAATAGGGATTTACACGACAACTCTTGGAGTAAGTCTCAAAAAAGCTTGGGCAATTTGCTTCATTCAACCTCTAGCAATGTATTTGGTATTAATTCCACAAAATATGTGGATTTCAGTATTTAGTGAACCAATCGGATTAGGTTACGGAGTATCTTTTATGATAATTGCAAGTGTATGGTCAATTCTAACAGACAGAGCAGGGAGGCCAGGAATGGAGAGTACCCATAAAACCATTCAAGCGTATCTTGCATCTCAAGGAAATGATTTTGAAGATGCTGAAAAATTAATGGAGCAACGCTCAAAAGAAACCAAAGTATCAACATCACAGATAAAACTATCATCACAGATGAACGGAAAGGAATTTCGAATGGTGTTGCCCGAAATACACCCAGGGCCTTATCATCCGGTTGGAGGAAGCAACATCCCATATCTTATTTACAAAAATTTGTCATCGTCAGCAATGGTTATGCATAGTATTTCAGATCATTCTCTGAACCTGCCATCAAGAAACGAAGTAGAAAATTACCTTAAAAATTTGGAAAACAATGAAATCAGAGAAGAAGGCGTACAATGTACAGAACCAGTGACAGTGCAGATTAACAAGGCAAGAGTGACTGGATTACTTTTTGGAAATAATCCGTTGTTGTTTTTATCATTATCACCACACGGGATGGAGGACATTCCAAGCTACATGAAGACCGAGATTGAGCAATATGCAAACAACAGAAATTATTCCAGAACGATGATAGTAGATTGTCATAATGCCATGGGCGAAGAGATTTCTAAAGAAGACGGTCAAGATATGTTAAAGGCCGCAAAGTCATGTCTGGATACTTTAATTACAAAAGATAGCTTCCCCATTGAGTTTGGTTATGCAAATTCGGATGACATGGATGTATGGACAGAAGATTTGGGAATGGGTGGACTAGGTATTGTTTGCCTTAAAATTAACAACAAAAAATATTTTCTTGGATGGGCAGATGCAAATAACATGGAAAACGGAGTAAGAGAGAAAATCATAGAGAAGTTTGCAGATAATAATTATCAGTTACTTGAAATCTGCACATCAGATACACATTATGCTCCAGTTAAAGCAAGGAACCGAAATGGGTACTATCAGTTAGGACTGATCACAAGTGCAGATAAACTTTCAAAATGGTTTCTTGAAATTGCAAAGAAAGCTGAGACAGTAATTACAGCAGCAAAATTTGAAATTTTAGAGAATCAGAGCGAGGTCAAGGTTATGGGCCAGAGCATATACGAAGATTATTCCAAAGCATTAGACAATTCATTAAAAATTACAAAAGGTTTTGTTATTGGAGGCCTCTTGTTATTCATAACGAGTCTGTTTCTATAGTATTCATTTGATCAAGATTACCATAGAATTCATCAACAAATGAGGAGAGTTGGAAAATAGGTACAATTGGAACATTTTCAATAAAATCAATCTTATCCTGATACAATGTAACAATTACAGGTACTGCCATAGCACCAGAAGTTTTGGAAACATAATGCTTAGTTCGTTCAATTTGTTTTTTCACAGCAGCAGATAATGAGGAGACGCTATATCGTTTCCAGTGTTTGCAATCAATTAAAACGGCAATGCCCAATCTGATGCCAACAACATCAATTTCCATTCGAGGTTTAGTCAGAATTAAGTTTTTCATCACTGCGAAATTTTTTGAAGACAGGATTTCTGCAGTTAACCCTTCAAAATCTTTCCAATCTAAAGAGATTGAAATTTCATCTACAGACGAACCTTTTTCAAGTAGGGCGATGGCAATTTTTAGTTTGTCACCATCTTCAAAATAATATACACCGTCTTGTTTTGTCCCAATATCATTTCTGACAAATTCATTTAAAATTATTTCAGAGTCGGTCAAGTTCATTTTTGTGACAGCCGAAAAATCTTGTGCAGATACCCCACCTTGGATAATTCCATTCAAGCAAGTAATCATTTTTGGATGAATTTTCAATTGTAAGTTTTGATGCACATTAGAAATATAGATTTAGTCCTAATAACATCTGGGTATTGTGATATAGATTTTATTAGATGTTTTTGAAAACAGGTTTATGAAAAAATTGCTAGTGATGATACTAGCACTCTCAACTGCATTTGTCATGTACGATGAATCGTTTGCAGAAAAAAGCACGTTTTTTGATTCAGTCAAATTCATTCAATATTTAGACGAAAATACAGCATTAGAAGAAGTACGAAATGGAAATCTTGATGTATATTATGATAGAATTTCCCCAGACAGATTAGAAAATCATAAAACACGTGAAGGATTACAGGTATTTGATTCAACGGGCAGATCATACAGCATATTGGTAAACCCTGCAGAATCAGAAGAGTTTAATCCATTTTCAAGCAAGGAGGTAAGATTTGCTCTTAATTATTTGATAGATAGAAAATTAATCGTAAACGAGTTAATGGGCGGATATGGTTCACCAGTTGTTTCATACTATAGCCCTTCGGATCCAGAATATCTAACAGTTGTTGAACAACTTGAGACGTTTAATTTCAAATACAACCCCACATTTGCAAATGAAGTAATTTCAAAAATATTGAATGAGAAAGGAGCCAAAAAAATTGGAAGCAAATGGCAAATAAATGAAAAACCAATAGAGATTAGAATTTTTATCAGAAGCGACGATCCAATTAGAAAATCAATTGGTGAAGTGTTATCAGCAGAATTAGAAAAAATAGGATTTGTAGTAAAGAAAGATTTCGGGGATTTGAATAAGGCATTTGTTGTTGTTTACGGCTCAGACCCATCTGAATTAAAATGGAGTCTGTATACAGAGGGATGGGGGCGCTCAGCATTTGTGCGGTATGATTCTGTAGGATTAGGACAAATGTATTCGCCTTGGTTTTCAAGTATGCCAGGATTTAATGATCCGTCATATTGGAATTATCAGAATGAAAAATTAGATGAACTTACTCAGAAAATATACACAGGTGATTTTGAAACATCAGAAAAAAGAGCAGAAATCATCCAAGAATCTGTTAAAGAGGGGATTAATGAAGCTGTAAGAATTTTTGTAGCAAGTAAAATAGATCAATACGTTGCAAATAAAAAAATGAGTGGGATTGTTAATGACTTTGGAGCAGGAGTGCCAAGTAGATTCACTCCAATAAATGCAAAAAGTGATCATAGTGAGCTAAACATAGGTGTGAAACAAATCTATCAAGGCGCCTGGAATCCCATAATGGGGCTAACTGACAGCTACAGCAGATATGTTTGGGAGATTATCTCAGATCCTGCAACATTCAAGCATCCGTTTACAGGCGAAACATTTCCAGTCAGAGCAAAATGGCAAGTTGAAACTGCAGGTCCAAATGACAAATTGAGTGTTCCTAAAGAAGCAAAAATATGGAATCCATCATTACAAAAATGGGAAAATGTTGGAGAAGAAACACTTGCAACAAGCAAGGTGACGTTTGATTTTGAATTAAGTAATTGGCACAATGGGGAAAAAATGGATATGCAGGATATTTTGCATTCACTGTATTTTATAATGGAGTGGGGAATCCAGACGGATGAGAATGACAAGACTTTTGATGCAGAATTTACTCCCAGAGCAGCTCAGAGCACTCAAACAATCATAGGAGTAAACTCAATTGATGAGGATACCGTTGAAGTTTATGTAGATTATTGGCATTTTGATGAGGGAGAAATAGCTGATTGGGCAGTGTTATGGAGTTCAGTGCCATGGGAAATCACATCAGCCATGGAAAAGGCAGTGACAGACGGAAAAGTTTCATTTTCAAGATCAGGTGCTACTAGTAAAAACGTGAGCTGGTTATCACTGATAATTCCAAATGATGCGAAGATCGTCAGAGATTATTTACTAGAATTTAAAAATTCAAAATACATACCACATCCATTAAAAGAAAGCAATCAAGATATGGAGTATTACCAAAAAAGATACGAGGCATCAATTAAATGGATTGAAGAAAAAAATCACGCAGTTATTAGCAATGGGCCGTTTTATTTAGAGACATATTCGCCAGAATCACGAACGATCAAAGTTACTGCATTTGATGATGATTCTTATCCATTGAAGTTAGGAAGATGGTCTGAATTTGAAAAACCTCAATTCCCATCAATAAAAAGAATAGAGATGGAAAAAATTGTTAAAAAAGGAGAAGAGTTCAACATCATAGTTAATGTTGAAAACTCTGATTCAGTGTTATATTTTTTAACGGGTTCTGAAGGAATCAAAATAAAATCAGAAACACTTGAAGTTGCCAACAACAATGTAGTTATCAACATTCCTTCTGAAGTTACATCAGGTTTAGGTGTTGGTGCAAACAATATCAAAATAGTTGCAATTTCAAATGCAGTGTTAAAGCCTGACTTTTATGAGTCAAGTTTTCTTGTAACTGACATTAATGCCGAATTGCCAAAAAAGATGAATGGCAGTATAAAATTATCTGAGAATAATTTGGAATATGTAATTTGGATCATGCCAATCATACTTATTTCAGGAATTTTGCTGTATCTAAAAAAACGAAATCATAACAATCCGTAATCTTTGAGAACACCATCAATTTGATCTTCATTTTCAAGTTTCAGATATTCTTCCAATAGATTTTGGTTGAGTTCATAAAAAGTATGACCCCATTTGAATTTGTCAAGTAATGCTAAACTTTGTTCTTTGAAACCTAAAATGAATAATGAAGCCGATAATGCTTCAGCAGTTGTCAATTTACTTAGTTTTGCATAATTAAGAGGATTTCCAGCAAGTAGTGGTGGAAGTTTTCTTTTAATTCCATCAAATTTTTTGGAAAATGCCTGATTGGCCAGATTCCAAGAACAATCGATTCCAACAATAGAATTAATCAGAGATTTATCTTTAGGTAGTAGAGTTTTTTCAGAAAACGGATCTAAAACCATTCCTTTACTACTGATTTTTTGAATATTTTGAGCAAGACCAAATTTAACCATTTTTGCAGCTGTGCATTTTTTTGGGTCATCCTGATAAAACATTAAAACTTGTAATTTCATGATAATTTACAATCAGACGAGAACTATTTTGAACTTACTCTAAAGTTTTGTATGTTATTTTGTAATAAAACCGTGAAACTTGATCATTCTTGAGTATCTCAACATTCCAAGTCTCATCAGGTAAAAACTCATCAGGCGATTCTGGTAAAATGCTGAATTTTTCAAGACGTACATCAGAACCGCTATATCTGACATTTAAACTGGCTCCATCAACATCTATAGTTTTATAGATTTGTCCAGGAGTTCTAGTAGATTCATTGACTAAACAGTCATCATTTGGACCAATGACACATATCCCAGTTGAAGTAGAAACCTTAAGATTTACAAACGATTCGTCTCCACGTACTGGTGTCATCAAGGAGCCAGTAAGCACTCTGGGCGCAATAGATACAATGTCAGTAGTTTTTTCTTCAGTCAGGATAGATATCAGATTTGTAGAGATCCTGTTTTCTTTCTCAATTACAGTATCAGGTCTAATGACTAGTGGTTTTTCTACAACATCAAACAAAATAGATTTGGTTTCAAAATCCGCATCAACTGTGATCTCATAAGAGCCAATTGCAGAAGAAGTGTTAGGAATTGTGAATTGATGATCAAATGATCCAGATGGATTTGGACGAATTGTTGTTACAGGACCAGTGTGTTTACCGCAAAAAAATGTGCCACAAGTAATTTCCGAATCGGATTTTTGAATTACACTGACATCGAATTTTTCAATGTAAATCAACTTGTTAGGTTTTCCGTTAATTTCCACCACATCGCCAGGATAATATTGTGTCTTATCAGTAGACAGTAAAAGATTCACAGGTTCATCAATTCCAAAGGTATAATCATTTGCAACACTAAAGGTTGACTCACTACGTGCACCCCCATAAATGGCTTTTACAGAGTATGTCCCTTCAGGAAAAATTGTGATTGGCAAGTCAAAGATGCTAGTGAATTCCCCGCCCTGGTTAGGATAAACAGCTGATTCGTAAATTTGTTTGGCCGGAAAAGAATCATCAAACACCTTGATTGTGACTCGCTGATTAATAACAAGTCCTTCATCACCTTGAGTACGCTTTAGGACATTTCCTATAACTTTGAGTTTATCTCCTGCTTGATATAATGATTTTTCAGTAGTTACAAACACGGGTGATGTAGACATAGTATCGTGTTCTGGATCTGCTGAAACTTTGAAGAAAAGAGAGTGTGTTTCACTGCTAGCAGATACTTTGATTTTATAAACCCCAAAATTAGATTTGACTACATCTTTTCCGGTATTGACTTTGATGTTTTGTACTTTTTCTGCAACAGGTACAGTCCAAGACCAAGAGAAGCGTTGGCCATCAACAGCAGAACCAGAAACAATTTTTGTTCCATCAGGTTTTGTCAGAGTGATAATTACAGAAGTGTCCCCTGTTGGAGGAACAATACCTGCTAGATGAACGGTTTCACCTAGACCATAAATATCTTTATCAGTAGAGATGATTGCTCCATCTTTCAAATCTAGGGGGTCAATTATCGAAAATGTTTTTGTTGCAACATGACTTGAGAACTCAGATTTTATGACATAGTTTCCTTCAGTAAAGATACTACGGGTTACATCTACGTTAAGCAAGTAATTTCCTGATGTCTCAGGAATTGCCGTAAAAACATACGCTACAGCTACATCATTACTGTATTTGGTTTGAACACCAGACAAAGCTGTAATCTTCAAAGGAGTCCCATCTTCATGAGAAACAGAAATTCGTACAGGCAAACCGCTCTTATAGCCTGATATAATGGATGAATCTTTTATGAACCCACTAATGATCATTTTATCCCCAGGTTCATAGACTTCTTTATCAGTATTAACTGTCAATACGGAATCAGAATCTACAAAACTTTCAGGACTGGAAACCACATGAATGATACTGGTTGCAGTACCGATACTTTTTGAAACAGTGATCCGATAATCACCTAATCGTAATTTACTATCAGGAATGGTAAAACTGTAAGCAAATGAACCATCACCCATAATTCTTACTCCATCAGAAATTTTAAATCCGGAATTACTGCCGATTGAAGAACTTCCTATTGAAGTTTGTTTTGTTTGGACAATCTCCAAATCCAGAGTGCTAATCCATTGTTGGTTTAATCTACCAGTAATTTTGACTTGATCACCAAGACCGTAAGCAACTTTATCAGTCCAAATGGAGATAGGTACATCTTCTTTGACATCTTCGATGACGTCAAAATTAATGGAGGTAGCTTTATCTGAATATTCAGCATAGATTTCATAAGTCCCATAGACAACGTTTACAGTAGACACATAGAATGTGCTTTTGAATTCACCGTTAGTTGGGTATAAATTTCCTGTAGACACCACTTTACCATCAGAGTCTTTTACAATCAATTTCATTCCCTCATAAGGGATAATTTTTGATGCATGGCCAGTTATCATGACTGATTGTCCTGGAAAATATTGAGATTTATCAGTAAGTAGAACAAGAGAGCTTTCAGTCTTTACAACTTGAACAGGTGATTCATAACCGACAGAAAAGTTGGTACTAGCAGATGCACCAGCATAGGCGACAGATACGTGATATGTGCCTTCATAAATTCCTAAAACTTGTTGTAGACCAAGTGTTGCTTTGTAATTAAGATTAAGATCTGGATACAGTGTTATATCTTTGTTAAAGTTTGGACCAGTGATAGTAACAATAATTTGTTGGGGTTGGAAATATGGTTTTACAGTAAAAACTTGTTCAGAAACACTGCCACGAATTATTGCAGTTTCGCCAAACAAGTAAGAGTCTTTTTCAGATGAAACAGTTATGGTGACACCGTTTGATTCTTGAGTATCAACAGGTTTGCCATTGGATGAACCAACGGTTGATTTTACAAATTTCCAATCAAACAGCGTATCTGAGTCATAACCATCATAGATTCTTTGCCAAGATGTAGAATCGTTTTGGAAGTCAGTAAGTATTGGAGTTTTGTCAATGATAAGACCGTTTTTATCTCTAAGTTCAACAGATTCGTTAGAATCAGTAAACCAGAGATTTTGATAGGTATAAGTTAAAAATTGTCCAGGTTTGATTACAGTCCCACTTGGTATTGTCATTGTTTTTTTCAAAACCGTAGTGGATGCAATTTTCCAACCACCCAGATCAACATTAGCGTCTGTAGGATTATAGAGTTCTACCCATTCAGCAATAGATTCAGAGTCATTTCCTGGAGGATTAGTATCTAACTCATTAATTATAACATGATCAGTTGTTTGAGCATATACAGGAACAACAATCCCTACAAGCAAGAAAAGAGAAAATACTAGAGGTAGATTACGATTCATCATTACTTCCTGATAAGAGAGTCTAGAAGCCTCATTTTAGAATGGGATTGAGGAAAAGTTGAGCTTGTTGTTAAAGTTGACCTCAATTGTATGACTTTTTGTGGATTTTCCATGCCTAAATTACAATTTTTGGGTATTTAGATGACACGCAGGATTAATCCAAATAGAGCAATATTAGAAATTCCAACATCTGGAAAACCAGATGTGTGCAAAATTCTACAAATAAAACACATTCAAAATCCTGAATTTTTTTATGACAGTTGGGTCTCGTTCAAGTTGAACTGAGGTCATAAGTACAGACATTTTAGATAAAATCTAGTCCTCGTAAAAAATCCAGGACAGTCCTTGTACTTCTTCCCAACTTGGTTTGTTTTGGTTATCTTGATTGCTCATGGTACAATATATGCAGGGTTTGAATAAAAGCAAAACGAATGATTTGTTCATACAAATCATCAGCGGATTGGTATGGCACATAACAAGACAATTTAAGAGCCAACAACCATCAGTCACAGCCTAGTTTAAAAAATGACATTCATTTTAGAACAAATCAAATCTTAGATTCGATTACATACATACTCCAAGTCATGAGATGCAGTAATAAAACGATCACATGCACATTGCAGGTTCGCCTTTTATCTTGACTCCAGTGATGTTTTCAAGATCTTTTGTAATCATTGAATATTGAACAGATTCAGAGTCCCATAATCCAGAGATCGACACGACATATCCAGAAGAGATCTCATACACCGATATTTCTCTCTCTTCAATTATGTACGTTATTCCAAACTGTGCAATTGTACTTTGAATTGATTCCTTAATATGTTCAGTATTTAATTCCTCAGTTGTATTGATATTCCAATGTGTTTGACATGACATGTCATTTTCATTTGTTGCGTCAGGAACATCCACAGGAGATCTTTTTCCCATAACATTTGGCGCTTGTTCAAGATCAATTTTTTCAACAAAATGGCCTCCATCAACTGTTCTGCATTGTCGTGGATGAGATTCCATGACGGGGTTACCTGCAGATACGCATTCTTCAAAAGTGGTAATTGTTGATGCAGTGGTATTGCGTATTTCTCGTAACACAGTCACAAGTTGATCAATTTCTAGAACATTATCTTTAGGTTCAAACTCAATCTTTTTGTCTTTCTTGCCATCCGAAATTTCAATCCATTCAACTATGCCATCAGCACAGCCAGGACAGCCTATTCTTTCTGGAAGCGAATTGAACTTCTGTAGGTCTATTGAATCAACCAATTCTTGCCATGTTGACTCAGATATTTGAACCTCTTTTATTTTTGCAGGAAGTTCTTCTCTAACATCTGCAACATAGTCCCAGCCATTTTGAGAGTATGTGATTTTTTCAGAAGTTATGACAAAATCTTGGACACAGTATCCAAGACAAAATCCGGCATATGTTCCAGTTTTGATAATTGTTTGAGGAGTTGATTGAACCGCCAAGATGACATTGCTAACCCAACCTCTTTTGATTAAATCAAAAGCAGTTTCAGACTTTACACATGCAGGGCTTCCATCATACTTTTGAGTTAACTGAAGACCGACATTACATTTTATTTCATGAAATGGGATGTTGTTTTTGAATTGCTTTAATGGAGGGATGAGATCTGCCAAGTCTTTAGGTTGTGATTTATCAGAATACGAGAATTTTGTAATGTCAAGAAGTGCCACATAATCAGGGATTTCAGTACTTATAGGATGGGGGATTACATCAATTAGAGTGACATCATAAGGAGAGATAGAAGACAAAGTTGAGCCAATACTAAAATTCTCTGAGATTGTATGAGTTTGGTTTTGGACTTGAATCATGGCAGTGACTCTGCCCTCCCAGATACAAGTAACATCTAATGGGCATCTGGAATCTTCAATGTCATAAAAATACAAATTAAGATCCTCATGGAGTATTTTTTCCCCTAGCTTTAGTTCAACTGCATACACAAATGAACCAAACACAAAGAACATTACAAACAACGGAATTGCCAGAAATATTGCTTTCAATTGTTCAAACTAGACTTTATGGTATTCATAAGGATTTTGAATCTCTGATGTATAACTAGAATTGTCAACATACAAGAAATATCAGCCGTCAACTTTACAGCACAGTTTTGTCATATGTATAAAGAAACTTGTTTCAAAAAGAGGAGGCATCATCCAAGCATCTCATCCACAAGTACCTGGAATGTCCCATACGGCTGAGCGCCGGTTATCATTTCAGCAGCCCCATCTTGCGATATGACGATGAATGTGGGAGTGGATCGTGCTCCTGCGTCGGATGCAATCTTTTTGTTGTCATTTATCCTTTGTTCGTATTTTTTAGAGTCAAGGCATTCATTGAATGAATCTGTATTAAGACCATCAATTCCAGATACCAATAACTTTAGATTCTCGGATCTAGCCCAACCGCCATTTTCATGGCCCTGATTTGCATATACAAAGTCATGATACTCCCAGTAAAGGCCCTGCTCTCCAGCACAATAGCTTCCAGCATGGATTGTTATGGAGTCGGGCCCTATGATTGGAAAGTCAACGTAGATCAGGCTTGCCTTGCCAGTTTCAATGAGGTTTTTCTCTATTGCAGGTTTGGTGTTCTCGTTCCACCTCTTGCAAAAGGGGCATTGATAGTCACCAAATTCCACAATCGTTACAGGGGAGGACGCATCTCCCAAGACAGGAGAACCTCCTCGTGTGTCAAGTGACAGTTTGGTGGATTTTGTATGGTCTGCCTTGATTGAATCAGGATTCATTGCGGTTGCGGCAACGCCTACGGCAATTACCACTGCAATTATTCCAATTATCATGAATTTGGTTTTTGGGTTTTTAGAAGGTTTTGTCTTTCTGTTTCTCTTTCCCATGACATCAATTTGTTGTCGGCATTAAAAGAATTTATCCAAAAAGAGCCAATTTTTGGCAATCATTATCTTACATGTTACGAAACTAAAACAAATTTGCTATCAAAAAAAAATTGGCAGTTTTGAGAGAAACTTTGAATTCACATCAGAGACAAATACAGTACCTGTAAATCAACAGTTTCAACACAGATGCTAGTACCATAAGAAGAGCAGATCAAAGAAGATGCCGTAGCCATTAAAATTCGAATACTTTATGAATATTCAATCTTTGACGTAGTCAAGTAATGAAAAATCCAAAAATATTTCTTTCAGTAATCATCATAATGACGATTATTGTATCTGTTGTGCCAGCCTCTTACTCGCAAGTTGTCAAGGGTTCAAGACCTGGGTATGTTTATGATAATAGTGATGTGATAAGTAACGAATATGAGTTACTGCTAGACTCGTATCTTAGAAAAGTAGACGCTGCAACATCAGTTGAGATTGTAATCTGGACTATTCCCAGTTTTTACGGTCATGGAATAGAAAAAGATGGAGTGGAAATCCATGAAAGAGACATGCTTGCTCACCATATCTTCAATGAAATGTACTTGAACGGGATTAAAGGAATTGGAAAGGAAGGAAAAGACAACGGCATACTGATTTTACTCTCAAGGGAAAAAGATTCTCTGGGCGGTTCTATGAGAATAGAAGTTGGTCGAGGCTTGGAAGGTGTGATCACTGATGGAACAGCAGGTGAGATTTTGGATGCATATCTAGTTCCAGCACGAAACTCATTTTTAAAGACGCAAGACACACTTGCTTTTGATCATGCATTTATGAATACAGTGTCTGTTCTTGCAGAAAAAGCAGGATATGTGGATAATGAGTCAATTGCGCCTCATATGCAGGATTTTCCACAAAACGAAGAGTCAGATCTTGAAAAGATAATCCCACTTGTTCCGTTTATCATTTTATTTGTTATTTTATTCGTTCTTGCCCAGAAAAAGAAAAAGTCAAGAGGGTTTTATGGTGGGTTCGGGGGCTGGTTTGGCGGCGGTTCTGGCGGCGGATTCGGAGGCGGTGGCGGCGGTTCTGGCGGCGGGGGAGCAGGAAGATAAATAAAATGACCCACCAAACCAAAGAAGGAATACTTTTGGTCAATAAAAAAACAATAGCAATTATTGCAGGAATCGTGATTGTCGTACTTGTTTTTGTAGCACTTTACGGAATGTATTTTTCAGGATATAATGCGGCCCAGATCAAAGATGAGCGAATTAAGAAGTTTGCAGCAGATGTGGATGTTCAGCTACAGCGAAGATATGATCTAATACCAAACCTCGTTCAATCAGTTAAAGGATACATGCAATTTGAAAAAGATGTGCTAGAGCAAGTGACAAAGCTGCGTTCACAGTGGCAAACCGCATCCAACACAGGACAAAGAGTAGAAACTAGCAATCAGATAGAAGAAGCACTAAGCAAGATAATTCTGACATATGAGCAATATCCGGATCTGAAAGCGGATTCGACAGTTACGCGATTGATGGATGAGCTGGCAGGAACAGAGAACAGGATATCAGTAGCCAGAACATACTACAACGACGGAATCAGGGACTTTAACACAAATATCAGGGTATTTCCAAATAACGTGTTTAACGAGAGTGGATTTTTAGGAATGCCTCCATGGGGACTAGAACAGTATCCTGCATACGCTGCAACAACCATGGCACAGACAACAGTGCCACAAGTCGATCTGATTAAACCGTAGGATTCAGGTATGAAACTAATCAGAGCAGAACATCGTTAGTCTAATGTGAAGAATTGTTCAGATAATACACGGTATCTTCATAACTTAGTAAAAGAAGGGCCAAAAACGCAATTGCATGAAATTAATTCCATTTGAAACAAGGCGGTTTATGATCAATGTTGGAGATGTCAAGAATTCTTAATAGTGAAAAATGAATTTTTACTGCACAAGCAATAATGGTTCCTGCTTTATACAAAGCAACAAACCATTTCAAAAAATTAATCTCATTATGATTTGGAAGAAACTACACATTGTTATATCTCAATTCAATACTGAAATTAACGTGTCAGAAGGAATTTTAGGCGTATTTTTCAAGGGGGATGAACTTTCAATCGTAATTGGTTTGGTCATTGCAATAATTGGGGGTTTTTTAATCGGTGTTGAAAGAGAGAGCAGAGGAAAGTCTGCCGGAATTAGCACCTACATACTAGTTATTGCAGGCTCTATGATATTCACACACCTTTCAGCTAATGTGGATCCCAACTCCACATCAAGAATAGCAGCATATGTTGTTGCAGGAATTGGTTTTCTTGGAGGTGGAATGATAATCAGGGGGGAGGGAAAGAAAATTTTCAATCTCACCACTGCTGCAAGTATCTGGTGTGCCGCAGCCATAGGCATGGCAATAGGCTATGAATATTATTTTCTTGCAATATTAGGAATCGTCCTTAGCATTCTTGGTCCAAGAATACCAAACATTACAAAAAAATCTTCATTAAACGCAGAACAAGATCACAAAGACTGGGAATGAAAAAACCACATTAATTGTTACCGAGATGAATGACAAATCCACGACATATGTGTTTGTTGGGTCTGGAACGGTCTAAGAGGATTGGAGGATAAAAACCAGTATTTTTGTTATTTTATGTTACTGCTACAAACCATCATGAGGGTGTTAATTTCAGACCACATTATTTACAGATTGATAAAAGTAAAATTGGGACACGTGCTATTTGCCTTGGTTTAGGATATTATGTTTTTACCAAGAATTCTTGCATCTGCATTAACACATCATTGTTTGAAGGAGAGATACAGATTTTGCTATTCTTTTTATCCCATTGATGAGAAACTAATTTTAGGACATTGGTATCAAATAATAAAAGAGTTCGATTATCACATAGATTGTTACAGCGGACAAAATTACTTTACATGTGTTTCTCAGGATTATCCTGTGAATATTCTACTGATTACATAGCACCTATAAGATTATGAAATCATGTAGAGAACAATTTAATGACATCGTAAAAATTGCTGTAAGATTGCCCCATCATTTTATCTGTCATGTACGAAAGATATGACATCAGTCTTTAGAACAGTCACAATTTGAGCACATCTTATTGACGATTTTAGAACCGCATTCCATGCAGATACCCTCACCTATATCAGCACTTATAGATTGACGTTTTTTACCAACATACAGTTTAATCCCAAAATACATGAGTATTACTATGATGACAGCATAAACAGGAGCCATGAATGGGATCAGCCCTATCATAAATAGAAAAAGACCAGCAATCAAAATTATCTCACGTCTTTCAAATTTCAATAGAATCAAAATGATGTCAAATTGATAAAAACATGCCGGAGCTCGGTGCCATTAGTTTACTTCATTTCAAAGTCATTACTCTAACTCGTCCTCATTGCTCGGCAATTAATCTAAAGGATGATTTCTTTATAAGATAATGAGATGGTGGGATCGGAGAGATTTGAACACTCGACCTCTGCGTCCCAAACGCAGAATCATACCAAGCTAGACCACGATCCCAGTATGCCATAAAAATTGCCCAATTTAAGCCTCACAGATGATAAATTGAGTGAGAATTTTGGGGGAGGTTCATAGGAATATGAAATCCAATCCCTTGTACAAGAGGTTTTGGATGAAGCTGACGTCAAGGCAGAAACACCTGAGGACAAGGTCACTTGAGGTGTTGAGTGCACTGCGCAAGTCAAAGTCTGGCTCTGTAAGAATAGTTGCAAACCAACATGACATGGAATTATCCACTGTAATGAATCATACCAACGGATTCAAGAAAGTAAACGGAAGACTGGTTGCAAAACAGTAGGATGTTGTTCCACGTGTCATGCTGATTAACGAAGACGGAAAGGAAAAGTCAGTTGAGACAAAGAACTCCAGAACAGCTGGCATTATAGGACGATACCACAATGCAGTAAAGCATTTCCTGAACACTGGAGACAAGTCAAAGATAAACAAGTTCAGAAACAGGAAGATAAAAGACAGTTCAGGGAAATTTCACATATTGGAGACAAATACGGATCATATCATCAGGATTAACCAGAGAATAGAGGAGCCAGAGTTCTTTGATAGTATATATATGAAATAGTCTTACGTTTTCAAAAAACGTACGTCGTTCAGATGTTGGTTCTGAACTTGGCTTTACTGGTGATCTTGACCACGCATCATGCACGACAGACGAAATATAAACTACAAGACATTCCTGAATGTCCAGTCCCATCCTTGACAAAACTATTCCAATGTTTTCCTGACATGTGTTTGCAATGCAAACACATCAATGTTGCAGAATTCGGACTAGTTACAGATAGGATTATTCAAGCAATACAGTATTGCGCCTGAAAGATCCGCTTTGTTCAGATTGGCACCAGACAGATTTGCGCCTGAAAGATCTGTGCCTACAAGGTTTGCATTTGCCAGGTTGGCACCTGTAAGGTTTGCACCCCTAAGATCGCTTCCACGCATGTCCGCAGCAGTAAGCACTGTATTGGACAGATCCGCACCTGAAAGATTCACATCTCTAAGATCTGCATTAGTGAGGTTGGATTGTGACATTCGACTGCCCGACATATTGGAGCCAGCAAGGATGGCACTGTCCAAATTTGCGCCGGTAAGGTTTGCACCTCTAAGGTCACCTCCTCCGATATCGGCACCTTTAAGGTTGGCAGCAGACATATCTGCCCCTGCCAAATCTATTCCTCTCAGATCTCCTTCAGATATGTCTGATGCGCTAAGATTGACTCCGCCTAGATGCGCGCCAGTCAGGACAATCTTTGTCATTGTTGCATTCTCAAGGGACGAGTTTACAATCGTGGCCCCGCTAAGAACAGAGTTGGACAGATCAGATTCACGAAAGTCTGAACTTACAATATAGGATCCTGTAAGATTTGCGCCAGACAGAACGGTTTTGGCCATGTTTGTCCTATCAAAGGTGACAAATGCCAGATCACATTCGGCAAAGTTTTTTTTAGAAAGATCATTTTTTATCAATTCCTCAGATAGCGGACATGTTGGATATTGCTCATAGACAATAAAACCAGCAGTCACAAGCAAGATGCCTGCTAACGTTATTCCCAATATCTTAGGACGTGAGGATCCAGTATCTTGTGCAGACAGCAGTTCACATCACATATGACACAGTTAAAAAGATTCAGAAAGAACGTAGTGTTGTGAGAAAAGATACCAAGGTTCAGATTAGCAGCAAAGCGCAAAGGTATGACAGGCTTCTTGACACGCGTTAAAGGGTTTTGTCGCATTTTGTCACGGGACAAAATGATCTTGTCCAGCAATATCTAAGAATCAGATATCAACTAATGCAGAATGTCTTAAAATGCCATGAAAACACCAATACATGGATATGAAAATTGGACAGATCAATCAATGCCCAAGAAAAATCAGACATGCCAAAAAATTTGACATTGATCTATATGTCCCAACATATTCCAAGGATTCATGTCCAGGCCTCAATTGATTTCAGAATCTCACCGACAATCATACTTGATCTATAGCCTGACTGAAATGATGTGATCTGTTCTTCCTTATGGAACACTCTTGTCTTCGTCTTGCCAAATATCCAGATGTCATTTTTGGAATGTGCTTTTGCACGATAAAACTTAGGTCGAGCTACAAAAAAGAAGCCAAGCCAATGTCGGTGCAAATCACAATGTTTTGAGAAACGAATCCTCCAGGCGTCCATTTGTACCGATACTGACGTCTTGTCTCAGAGATGCAGAAACCTATGATGCAATGGAGGACAATGTCAAGATCAATATTCGGACATTCACAGAAGAAAAGACGCATTACTATATGAAGAAAGGTGCCAAGATCACGATAAAGGACCATGTGTTAAAATTTGACAAAGCCAAACTAGCATGAATCTTATTGCAGAGGGTTAACGTAAAAAAGAATTAGTATTGGGCCAAATCTGTTTGCAATTGTCCTTTTCTTGCCTATGCAACTAGATACAAAATTGGTTTTAGATATTGCTTTGTGGAGGGTCAGATGGCGGATTTTACTTGCAAAATCAATTATATTTGTTCAATTGTGAATATCCAGCCAATTATTTCATCACGGAAACGCATAAACGTCAAACCAAAGTTCATCGTTTGGGTCAGCACCCTACGTTTCCGTGCGTTGCACTAAATCGAAATTCAATGCATGAATCGTAAGTAAAAATAACAATTAAACACACGCTATGATTATCATTTTTGAAAATGATACTAGTAGATCGAAGAAAATTTTAAGTCCATAAAAACTTGATAGTATGTGAATGATCAGGATTATCTTTCCACATTAAAAAATAAAGAATTTTTTATTTTGAGGAAACTATGCGATGATTCAATCACTTCTGTCGAGAGAGAAGAATTAGAAAATAGATTAAAGGAAACTCGTCTTGAGATCAAAAAACTAGAATAGATTATTTTTCCACAAATAATGTCTTTTGGATATCATATCATACTAACCATTGCACGAGGTCATGTTCAACAGTATCATTTGTCGTAAAATTTTTCCAATAATCATCTAGGACAATTGCTGACGAGCAAATGCAATCTTGTGAATTTTTCGACAATTTCAGAAGAGTTTCAAAAAACCTCCGAGTTGACACCGGAAAAAACTGTCAAAAATATACGGCTATTAAATCGATGGTTTATCGTATCTGAATCGTTATTTTATGCCCCACAGAATTGATAAAAAATATCAGAAAAACAGTCTGTTACAACTGCTCTTCTAACATTGTTGTCTTGTTCCTGCATTTATCACCTCATGGAAAGTTTCTTCTGCCAATTCTCCACTTGCTTACAATATCTTCTGGAAAAGAGGACATTTTATCAAGGGAGAATTGTACAGACTCTTTTATCTTCGAGAGAGATGACTGTTCCTTCATCTTTTTTCACCTCAAGATCACTCCACTGATACAACCTTGCCTTTTGGCTTTTCTTCGGCAAGCTTGAATGTCAGCTCCAATATGCCATTTTTGTATTGTGCCTTTGTAGAGTTCTCGTCTATTTTGTACTTTAGCGGCACATGTGCCTCGTATTTTCTGTTTGCGTTATCGGTCTTGATGGAAACAGACTTGTCCTGGATTGAGACCTGAATATCCGATTTTTCAACTCCAGGCATCTCAGCTACAAGCTTTAGAATCCTGTTTTCCTCGTCAAGGACCTCGTCTACAAACGGTTCTTTTGCACCAGAAGGCAGCAAATTACTGTCGATACTGCTAGTCGGCCTTACATTGCCATACTCTTTGATTACAGGCCGTCCATCAGGTCCGACTGTCATCGTATATCCATAATAGTATGGACCTACTTGCTGTCTGTCTCCAGACCAGTTACTTCCAAAGATGTCTCCCGTGTTAAAAAAGCGGTCAGACATTCTTCGAAATTCTTCGAAAGGTTCATCAAACCACATTCATTATTCACCAGATTAATGTCATATACATTACAAAATATAATATTTTCGGACATACTACCCATATTTTTACTTATATGAAAGATAAAACAGGAATCAGACACGATCTTTGGATTAGATCCAAATTGGTTGTTTTTCCTCATCCCATATTTCTATCGGGGTTCCGCCGACGGATCTGCTATTTTTAATTTCCACAAAAATGCAACTGTTGGAACAATGTGTCAACTCAGACAGCATATCTTTGCCACATCCATTGCATTTTCCAGACCTGCCTTTTTTCTCCAACTACGTTGGTTGTTGGTAATGTTAAATCAATTTTACGCACCTAAAAGATTAGCAGTGATCTTACATGGATCTCACATGATATGACACTGCAGTTTAGGACGTCATCAACATTCTTTTGACTCATGTGTTTTTTGAAAAGGGCAAATATTTTTAGAGAAACATCATTTGGAGCAACACAAGCTGGAGATAAATCCCATCACGCCAACCAATATCATCACATCAAAAATGCATTTACAAGAAAAGAGACATCCTAGATCTTGAACATGGGCAAGATTTACATCAATTTCCTTTTTTTATCTATTTTTGAAAATTCTTTGGCAATCTCTTGCTGCTTGTTATGTAATTCCTCCAATTTACCATCAACAGGATTACCTTTTTCTCTTAATTTTTTATATTCTGACATCAGTTTCTTGTAATCGTCATAAAGTTTTTCATAATGTTCAGTTTCAAAAGAACTCATTTAGAATAAAACAACTTGATCATTGAAATGTATTTTTAACAATAAAAATTATCATAAACTCAAATTTTTTAATGTATAATTGGTCATGCAAACCTTGTTTATGTATTAACGAATTAGACGAACATAACTGAAAAATTTATCATTTTTGGAATTTTCAGTTATGATGATACAAGTTATTTTTAATCAAATGGTTTTAAAAAATTTTTACAAAATACTTTTAATGATTAAAAACAATGATATGTAATTGGCAAAAACTATGGATTTATTTTCTCATAAAATAAAGGTGGTCCCTATAAAAGATGTAGAGATTTGGGATGAAGCAGAAGCTCGATCATTAGACCAGGATGGCCTAAGAGAACTTGCAGAAAGCATCAAAAGAGAAGGATTGCAGAATCCACCGATTGTTCAAAAGGACAAAAATGGAAAATACAAACTGATAGCTGGCCAAAGAAGACTCAACGCTCTCAAGCAGATAGGTGCAAGAAACATTCCAGTGCTTGTCGTACAGCACCCCTATCAACTTGAAGATGCCCAGGCAGTATCAATAATAGAAAATTTGCATAGAAAGCAAATGTCATCAAATGAGATGGCTGAAGCCTGTGATTTCTTAGTACAGTCAACAGGTTCTAAGAAAAAGGCAGCATCTGCCTTGGGGATAAGCCAGAGTACCTTTAGAAGATACCTAGGATTTAAAGGAGTTCCAACCCCTCTCAAAGAACTAGTGCCAAATACCATCTCAAGAGGAGAGGCAGTACAATTATCAAAAATCATACCAAATGTCACTCAAGCAGTTGAGACTGCCAAGACAATCACAAAATACTCTCATGCTGCAAGAAAAAGATATCTTGATGCGTTATCTGAGGATCCCACAGCATCGCATTCAGTAATCAAGCGCATGGCAAACTATTACAAGCAAAAACAAAAAGTTCGTCTTTGTCTTTCAGATCCTGAAGCCAAGGCTCTTGCAAAAGCATCCACTGAAGAGGCAATGGAGCCTGAAGAGCTTGTTCATGCGATAGTAAGTAAATGGCTTGCAAGAAGAACAAAAAAATAATTTCAAGAAATTCTCAAAATCCTGTACATATTGAGGATAATCGTCTCAAATTGAGACTAGTGTACGGATTCGGCGCATGTAATGACTCAAGTCAGTTCTTCAGATAATCATTTTAAAGGAAGATAAAAGATCGAAAACAATGACAGTAGAGGAATACATCCAGGCAGGCAAGATTGCATCAGAAGTAAGAGAAATAGTCAGGGGGAAAAACTGGATTGGCAAGTCAGTTTATGACATTTGTGAAGAAGTTGAAAATGAGATTAAAAAGAGAGGGGCAGGTTGTGCCTTTCCAGTAAACGCCAGTATCAATGAAGTTGCGGCACATTATACTGCAGAGCCAAATGATCCCATTACCATCAAAGATACAGATTTGATAAAGATTGATCTTGGTGCACAGATTAACGGATACATTGCAGACACGGCAGTTACTGTCTGTTATGATGCACAGTTTGAGGGCATGGTTCAAGCAGCGGAGGAGGCATTGTCAAATGCAATGTCCATGGTAAAAACAGGAGTCAAGGCAAGTGATATTGGACGCACCATAGAAACCACAATTAAAAGAAGAGGATTCAAGCCGATTGCAAACCTCAGTGGCCATTCATTGGATCAATACACGATACATGCAGGAAAATCAATTCCAAACATTTGGTCAATTGGAGGATTTTCGCTTTCAGGGAATTCAGCTTATGCATGTGAACCATTTGTGACAACAGAGCAGGGGGGAGGATTTGTAAGAAACGGAAAGATAAAAAACATTTTTGCGCTAAACTCACGAAAAAAAACAAAGAACGAGGAAGCAGACAGGCTTTTGGATTTTATCTGGGATAATTTCAACATGCTGCCATTTGCTTTGAGATGGCTAGTAAAAGATTGGGAAGAAAAGAGAGCAAGGGAGTTATTAGATGTTTTAGTTAGCAAGAAAGCTGTTCAAGCGTACCCGATTCTGATTGAAGTAAATGAGCAGAGAGTCGCCCAAGCAGAACATACATTCATACCTAATGAGAACGGAGTGACGGTTACAACCCAGGCCCAATAAAAATTCAAGTTTGTGAAGTGATTTGAGTGACGAAGTGAGACCTTGCCCACAATGTGGCGGATTTATGTTCAGAGAGCAAGGAGAAGGGACATCATGGTTTTGTCCTTCGTGCAATGTAAAATTTAGAACAAAGTGACATATCATTCATCTAAAGATTCACCGAATATTTTCTCAATACTAGTGATTTCACCACATGATGTGCATTTTGAAGACATGGCAAATAAGGCATCACCGTCTGAAAATGCTCGTTTTTTCACAGCATTGCATTTAGTGCATTTTTCAACAGTGAATGCCATAACAACTTTCTTCTTCTTTGAGAAATTCATTGTGGAACTCCTACCGTATTTCCCACACCGATTATTGCAAGAGACTGGCCAGATTTGGTATTTTCACGGATCATCTCATAGAGTTGTGAGCGTACATTATCGGCAGTATTGGCAATATCTTTTGTCATCAAGGTTATTGCCTCTTTTACAGATTGTTTGATTACAATAGAAAATATTGGTATCTGATGAGATGTGGCAATTTCTTCAATCTGAAATCTTTCGGTTCCGATTCCCCCTATTGCAGCACCAAAACCTCTTGCGACAGATGCAGAATCCTCGCCTTCCAATTTTAATGCCGCATCAACCATAATTATTGCATCAAGTTTGTTTTCAGAAATAAGATTTTCCAATGCATCCGCAGGTCGTCCCACTGTGGAGCCTGGCCCCTCAGCTTTTAAAAGAAACAATTTTCTATCCTCAAAACTGATTTTTGCAAGACTGGTCTGAAACGCAATTGATTCTTTAGGGTTGTTTAACATCATTTTCCCAACAACCATCGGACCGATTCCATCTCCAACTGGTTGACCCAGTTTGAATGCAGAAATTGCATCTTTCATTGCCTCTGCCTGTTCCATTATGAATGGAAGAATCATTTGTAAGGGCAGAATCAACGGATAGTTGTTTTGTTTTTTTGCAGTCAAAAACATGTGATTAATTATTTTGTAGATCATTTGTAACGAAGAAGCTATTTCAAGCAGAGTTTGAACTTTGGTTAACTCGTAATCATTGATTTCTGGAGAAAGCATTTTTACATGTTCCCTAGTATAATCCTCTCTAGATCTGACTGTGTGTCTAACTTTGTTAACTATACCGTTAGGATCCATGTCAACTGGCATAATTGTAAAATAATCTAAAAACTGATCAATTTTTTTCGTAGGATCACTCTTTGGATTCAAATTATTTTTCACATAATTGATCAATTCAGAGCGGGATTCAGATCTAAAGCCGTCTAGTTTTTTGATTGCTTTATTGAGTTCATTAGAAGTAACAAGCAGTTGAATTCTCTGACCATAGAAGATAAAGAGGAATATCGGAAGAATCCAGACTAACATCATTATAGGATTTGTTTCATCATTCATTGCAAATAGCTGATCAAAATCAAAATTTGTAAAATCCACTAGATCCATTGCCTGTCAATTCCAAATTAAACCATTCGTCAGAAGAGCAAAAAATGGCAGAAAATAAAGGACAAGAGCCAAAATAATGGCGAGTGCTTTTATTATAGTTCAAATATAAAAAAATCCGAATATGCCACAAACAAAACCCATCATAAGCGTGGAAAATGTCGTAGCATCCGCAGACGTTATGCAAAAAATGGATTTGAACGAAATTACAAGAACATTTCCAGATGTAGAATACCATCCAGATCAATTTCCAGGGCTGGTTTTTAGACTAAAGACTCCAAAAACTGCAACATTGATCTTCACCTCAGGCAAAATGGTATGCACAGGTTCTAAATCTGAGGAAATGGCAAGAAAAGCAGTAAAAACAGTTGTACAAAAACTCAGAAAAGGAGGCATCAAAGTAAAAAAAGATGCAGTAGTTACAATTCAGAACATCGTAGCTTCGATCAACCTGGGTGGAAAAATCCATTTAGAACAAGCGGCAAGAACATTACCACGAAGCATGTATGAACCAGAACAGTTTCCAGGACTTATTCATAGGATGTTAGACCCAAAAACAGTGATTTTGTTATTTTCGTCAGGGAAACTTGTTTGTACAGGGGCTAAACAGGAACCAGATGTATACAGATCAGTGAATAATTTGCATGCATTACTAGAAGAAAAAGACTTGATGATTTATGATTAATCATTACCCAAAATTAATTTTATATTATTTAAAATTCAGTCCATACATAATTGAGACAGATGTACAAACCAATGGCAAAAGGTAGCCTAAAATTAAATCGTATTTAAAATTATTTCTCAAACAAATAAACTATTTAATTGGACTTCCCAATGGAACATCTTCTGTCACAGTTAACCAAAATGGCTTATCGTCAACATCAGCTGCTAACAACATTGCATTTGATTCAACTCCTGCCATCTTTTTTGGTTCAAGATTTGCAATAACGATAACAGTTTTCCCTACGATATCTTCAGGTTTGTAGTATTGTGCACCACCAATTATTACATCACGGTGATCACCATTTCCTAAATCAATCAGTCCTTTAATGATTCTAGATTTACCTTCTATTGGTTCGGTTCCAATAATTTTTGCAACTCTAATGTCTAATTTTGCAAAATCATCATAAGATATAGTCGACATGGTAACCCCTGATTTTTCTGCTTAAAATAAATTTCCAATTTATTGCAATTCCTTTTTATTAATTCCAGAAGTTTCAATCTCATATCTTAGTGCTGCCGGAATCTCCATGTATTTTTTGTTTACAAGTTCAACTATTTGGTCTTCAGGTACATGGACTTTTGCTAGTAATTTTCCTCTTTGATGAGCATAAGCATTTTTCCAAAATCCAGCACCGTCAAAAGTTTCAATTTTTGGCATGTATTTTGTAGGTTTCATTTTCTTTTAAATTTAAAGTGACTGTGACGGAAGAGTGGCAAACGCCATTGGAACTGGAGTTACTGTTCCGGATTTTAGGCATGTTGCCCATCACAGTCTATTACAGGCAGTACTGGAATCTAATATATTTAATGCGGAATAAGTGAATGGGTGGCTACAATAGAAGTCGAAATTGAGGTTAATGCCTCAGCAGATAGAGTGTGGGATGTTGTTTCAGATATGGATAACGAGCCAAGGTTTTGGAAAGGAACAAAGGAAGTCAGAAACATATCAAGAGAATCAAACACCATCAACAGAGAGGTCACAATCGCTTTCAGAGATCAAAAATGTTTACAGGAGGTGAAACTCGAACCAAAAGAGAGGATAATAATCAAATTTACAAAAGGCATCATAAATGGAGAAAAGACAATCACAATAATTCCCAAGGGAGAAAGAACTTTACTTCGCACAGTTTGGGATGTCAAGTTAACAGGAATGATGGGGATGTTTACAGGAGCCATAAAAAATCATATCAAAAGTGGCACAGAACAGGCGATGCATAGTATCAAAGAAGAGACAGAGAGATGATACATGGAAATAATTTTAGATTTTTTTAATTACGTGCTAGCGGCAGTTTTAATTGGGATTTCGGGGGCTTGGATGTTTCTCATCAGATCTATGATTGAGTCAGTGAAATTAACACCGTATCTAGACAAATTCAAGAATACTTCCAAGTCAACTCCCAAAGTCTCAGTTATTCTGCCAGCAAGAAATGAAGAGGAGTTTCTAGGAAAATGTTTAGAATCATTGTTAGAACAGGATTATGAAAATTATGAAATCATAGCAATAGACGATTCGTCAGAAGACTCTACAGGAAAGATAATCTCCCAATATGCAAAAAAAGACTCCAAAATAATCCATGTATCTGCAAGACCAAAACCTGAAGGGTGGATGGGGAAGAACTGGGCATGTATGGAAGGGTATAGAAAAGCAACAGGAGATCTTTTGTTATTTACGGATGCGGACACAAAGCATTCTAAAAATACCATATCATTGGCAGTGGCACATTTAATTTCGTTTGATTTAGATGCATTATCGGCCATTCCAAAAATGTTAACGTTTGATTTTTGGACAAAAATATCACTTCCAATGATATCCACGTTTTTACACACTAGATTTTCGGCACTAAATGTAAACAATTCTTCAAAGAAAACAGCTTATTTCTTTGGGAGTTTTTTCATCATGAAAAAAAAGACATATGACAAGATAGGAATGCACGAAGGAGTAAAGCATGAAATTATTGAAGACGGGGCACTTGGTAGAAAAGCAAAGGATCTCGGATACAAAATAAAGATAGTTAGGGGAGAGCATCTAATTGACGCTGTTTGGGCACGAGATAAGATCACACTATGGAATGCGTTAAAAAGACTAATGATTCCTCTGTATCTTCAGAGTAAAAAAATTGCAATAGGAAGTTTCTTTGCAACATTGTTTTTGCTGTTTATACCTTTTCCAATTCTTGTAACTTCAGTGTTTTTACCTGCGGAAACAATATCAGCAAAAATGCTTTGTGTCACAGCAGCTCTTGCATCATTTTTGATTTATTTGGCTTCGATTATTGAAACCAAATTTTTACTTGGATTGAGATTAATTCATGCGTTATTTGCCCCATTAGGAGGATTGGTGGTGGTTTTAGGATTTTTAAGCGGATTAATCCAAGCAAAAAAATCATCATCAGTTTCATGGAGAGGAAGGAAGTATTCAATGAAAGACCATGCCCATAGTTCAATCAAAGTATAGCAAGCCTTTTAGATAGAAATCAAGGAATTAAAAACTCGTGGACAAATCAGGTATATTTGTAGGCGGATCTATGGGGGCAGCAATAACAGCGGTCATCATCATAGCACTATTTGTTTCACCACCAGCATCACTGAAACCGGACATTGCAGTAAAAGAGAATACATCTAATGTATTAGCAGAAGCATCTTCAGTTTATTTGGAGTTATCGTTAATTGAAATTTTTGAAAAATCAGAACCTGGGGTGGTAAGAGTCAACGTACAACGAAATGATACAGGAGGCGTAGGTTCAGGTTTTGTGTTTGATAAGAAAGGACACATCATAACAAACGCACATGTTATTAAAAATGCGGCAAAAGTAGCAGTCACATTCCTTGACGGTAGATCGTACAATGCAGAAATCATTGGAACTGATGAATATACAGACATTGCAGTAATCAAGGTGAATGCAGATTTGAGTCTCTTACATCCGCTCTCTCTAGGCGATTCATCAAATCTCAAAGTCGGAGAACAGATAGCTGCAATTGGAAATCCGTTTGGATTGTCAGGTTCTATGACTTCGGGAATTGTGAGTCAGTTGGGAAGATTGCTCCCCTCAGGTTCAGGGTATTCAATTCCAGATGTGATACAAACAGATGCAGCAATTAATCCGGGCAATTCAGGCGGGCCATTACTAAACATGCGGGGAGAGATTGTAGGGATCAACACCGCAATTCAGTCAGCTACTGGAGAGTTTACAGGGGTAGGATTTTCAGTACCATCGCAAACAATTGCCAAAATTGTTCCCAAACTTATTGAGAGTGGAGAATATAAGCACCCATGGATCGGGATTGCAGGAAGAGACATAGATCCTGATTTGGCAAAAGTTTTGAATCTGAAAGATGCCATAGGATTTCTGATTGTGACTGTTGTAGACGACAGTCCAGCTGCCAAAGCAGGTTTAATCGGATCTGAGAAAACAGTTGAGGTGGAAGGAGTAAAATATCCAGTTGGAGGAGACATTATTTTGTCAGTTGACAAAATTGAAGTAAGAAAGATAGACGACATATTAATTCACCTACAAAGATCAAAGTCAGTAGGAGATGAAATGGTTTTAGAAATACTTAGAGACGGCAGAACAACAAATACAACAATAATACTTCAAGAAAGGCCAAATGGCAATTAAAGCAAAACAAGCATAAATACCACTTTGCAAGAATCCTTTCTGTTGAATGATCTTGTTTTAGACTCAGAGAAACTAAGCCATGTTTTAGAAGATAAAGAAATATCACAAGAAGACATAATTGAAGTTTATAGGAAGTCAGTAGAAGATCCCAGTGAACTTTTTTCTACTGCACAAAACTTGAGAAAAAAATTTAAGAGTAACTCAGTCACATTTTCCAAAAAAGCATTTTTCAACATAATTAATCTCTGCAAAGATACTTGTTCGTATTGCACATACAAGTCTGAACCAGGGGAACAGAAACTTTCTTTAATGTCAAAAAAGCAAATTTCAGAACTGCTACAGCTTGCAAAAAAATACAGGTGTACAGAAGCACTTTTTGTTACAGGGGAACGGCCAGAACAAAAATACCAAGAAGCAAAAGAATGGTTAAAGAAAAATGGATTTAGAACAACTGTGGAGTATCTGATTCATGCATCAGAACTAGCACTAGAATCAGGATTGTTTCCACATACTAATGCAGGGAATTTAAATTTCGAAGAGATGAAGGAGTTAAAGAAAACAAATGTATCAATGGGAATAATGCTTGAAAATGTCAGTGAGAGACTAACACAGAGAGGAATGCCACATTATTTGGCAGCAAGTAAAAGACCAAAAGCAAGATTAGAAGCACTAGAAAATTCAGGGAGATTAGGCATACCCATGACTACGGGCATACTAATAGGAATAGGAGAGACAATGTATGAGATCATTGATTCAATATTTGCAATAAAACAGATACATCAAAAATATGGAAACATCCAAGAAATTATTTTACAAAACTTTCAGCCTAAAGAAGACACATTAATGAAAAACAAGCCAGCTGCTGATGAAAAATATTTCAAAACGGTGGTTGCATTAACAAGAATTATCATGCCAGGGATGAACATACAGATCCCACCAAACTTATCCCCAAAATCATATCAAAGTTTCTTATCAGTTGGTATTAATGACTGGGGTGGAATCTCACCGTTGACACCGGATTTTGTCAATCCTGAATTTTCATGGCCAAGAATCAGTGATGTGGATGAAAATTCTAAAAAAGCAGGATTTAAATTAAATTGTAGATTTCCAGTATACCCTGAATTTTTTTCATTTATTAGCAAAGAGTTAAGAGATAAGATGGCAGTGATTGAAAATGATGAGGGATTGGTAAAAGAGGGATATTGGAAATGACAAACAACATAGAATCACTTTTTAAAAATGCAGACCCAATAGTGGCTAAAATTTTAGACAGGGCATTATCAGAAAAAGAAATATCATTAGAAGAAGGGTTAGCATTATACAAAACTACTGGAATAGATTTTCATTTAGTAGGAATGGTTGCAGATGAGCTAAGAAAGAGAAGTGTAGGGGATATTGTATCATATGTGGTAAATAGAAACATCAATTTTACAAACGTCTGCATAAAACAATGTGGGTTTTGTGCATTTAGTAGAGATTTCAGAGAGGAAGAAGGGTATTTTTTACCAACAGAAGAGATTGTCAGAAGAGCAAAAGAGGCACATCAATTGGGGGCAACAGAGGTCTGCATTCAAGCAGGATTGCCACCAGATATGGATGAGGAATTATACGAGAATATTTGCAGAGAAATTAAAAAAGAAATACCAGATATTCACATTCATGGGTTTTCTCCAGAGGAGATCCTATATGGAGCATCAAGATCAAAGACATCAATAGAAGAGTTTCTTAAAAGAATGAAAGATGCAGGAGTGGATACACTTCCTGGCACTTCAGCAGAAATTCTTGATCAAAAATTAAGAGATAAGATATCTCCAGGCAGGATCAGTGTTAAAGATTGGGAGAATGTTATAAAAAATGCACATAAGATCGGGATCAATACCACATCAACTATGATGTTTGGTCACTTGGAGACTCTAGAAGACAGAGTAAAGCACATTGTAAAATTAAGAGAGATTCAAAAAGAAACAGGAGGATTTACAGAATTTGTTCCTCTAAATTTCATTCATGCAGAAGCACCAATGTATAAGCACCAAATACATGAAGGGATCAGACAAGGCGGTAGCGGTAATGATGTATTACTTACTCATGCAATTGCAAGAATTATGTTGAATAATTGTATAAACAATATTCAGATGTCATGGGTGAAGGAGGGTCAAAAAATGTCACAATTATTACTCATGTGGGGTGCAAACGATTTTGGAGGCACATTAATCAATGAAAGCATTTCAACATCAGCAGGATCAGAGCATGGACAGATATTAAGACCAAAAGAGATTAAGAGAATAATTAGAGAAATTGGAAGAATACCAGCTGAGAGAAATACGCATTATAAAATTCTGAAAAAATTTGACGATGTAAATGAAAACGATGAAGAACTGGATAAAGCTGAAAACTCACAGTTCGGTTCATATCTCGAACTAATAAAGATTAAAAAATTCAAATATAAAAATCCAAGGAGCGAGTAATTGTCTGCCTTAGAAAAGGCGCTGAAATATTCACAAAAAAGAAAAATTGATGAATGTGAAACAACGAGTGTCAAAAAAAAGATCATTACAGTAAGAATTACAGATTCAGAGATTGTGGAAGTCAAAGAAAACTTTAGCAGAGATTTTGGGATCAGGTTGATTCATGAGAAGAAAATTGCAGCAGTTCAGACCACAAACGAGAAAGAGATAGAAAAATCAATAGACGAAGGATTAAGATCATTAACAAATCTCAAATCCAGAGAATTTTGGAAGGGATTACCATATGAAACACATCAGAAAAGACTCAAAGGAACGTTTGACAAGAAACTAGAACAAATTTCAGGCTCAAAAGTAATTGATATCGCACAAAGTATGATAAATTCATCCAATAACAACAAAATAAATGCGATTACAGGATCACTTAACATTGTATCAGAAGGCTTCGAGTTAAGGAATTCGAACGGATTACATTATGAGGAGAAAGCCACATACATTTCAGGAATCATAAACGCAGAGTCAGAACAAGGAAAAACACCAGTGTCAGGGATTGGATATGATTGTGGAAGAACACTTGCAAATTTCAACACAGAACAAATTGGAGATGATGCAAAAATTATGTGTATAGAATCAATAAATCCACAAAAAATTGATTCTGGAATATATTCAATAATTTTTGAACCATACTCTGTTGGAGAATTACTTGCATTTGTTATAGCACCCAATTTTAATTTTAAAACGTTTTCAGAAAAAAAGAGTTGTTTTTCAAATGACTCTGAAAAATATATTGCAGTTAATGAATTTACTTTAATCGATGATCCGCATAGTTCGGAAGGGATCGGGACTAAATCAGTGGACGATGAAGGTATAGAAACTAGTAAAAACAAATTGATTGAAAAGGGAATTTTCAGGAATACTTTTTCAAACCTTTTTGACAGCTATAAAGAAGAAAGTAAGTCTACAGGAAATGGATTAAGACTAGGATCTCCATTTGGAAGGAGTTCAGAGCCAATGCCAATTTCAGCACCACATAATCTCAGAATTAATTCTGGGGATAGTTCACAAGCAGAGATGATAAAAAATACAAGGCATGGCCTGCTAGTAGGACGACTGTGGTACACATATGCAATTAATCCAATCAGGGGAGATTTTTCATGCACAGCCAGAAGTGGAATCAGAATAATCAAGGACGGAAAAATCAAAGCGCCGGGTAAATCAGTGAGAGTAATCCACAATCTTCCAACCCTGTTGAAAAATATTTCAGAAATTGGAAACAAATCACGAAATGTTATTCAGTGGGCATCATTGCCATCAATAGTGCCATCAATTAAAGTGGAAAATATATACGTAAACAGTATTTAGTGTAAGAATTAGAACTATTTGAAAAAAGTAGCAAACAGATATGCAAAATATCCCACAGACAAACAAATGCCCATAGTCCTATTAATGAACCCAGTTTTTAATGCGATTAGCAAAGATGCGCTAAAAATTATCATGACAGCATAGTCCACATATGCATCAGATGACACTGCCACCCCACCGAGTGCAGCACCTATGCCCATAATCATCAAAATATTATAGATGTTACTTCCAATAATATTTCCAACGCCAATATCAGTATGGCCTTTTTTTATTGCAATTACTGATGTGATTAGTTCAGGCAGTGAAGTTCCAATTGCAATTACAGTCAGACCTATAATCTTTTCAGATAGTCCAAATTCTTTTGCCAAAACCACTGCATTGTCAATTGTTAGTATGGCACCGACATACAAAAGAACGATACCAAGTCCAATGAAACCTACAGATTTCAAATAAATACTGTTTTTTTCTAAAACAATTTCTTCAAGATTTTGTTCTCTTTGTTTTTTCACATCTTTGTAAGTATAAAATGCAAACACACCCAAAGCACCAAGTAACAAAATTCCATCATACTGTGAAATTTCACCGTCAACTGAAACCAATACAAGCAGAAAAGAGACAGCTAACATGATCGGAATATCATTTTTTAATGAAGATTTACGTACTGCTAGAGGAACAAGGATTGAAGCTAAGCCTACCACCATTCCAATGTTTGCAATATTACTTCCAACTATATTTCCCAAAATAATTGCACTGTGCTCTCCGGATGCCGCAATGCTTGATGCAAGCTCCGGTGTGGAAGTGCCATATGCTACGATAGTCATTCCAATTACAAGATTATTTATACGAAATTTCTTTGCAATAGTTACACCTCCACTAACTAGCCAGTTTCCACCAAAACACAACATCGCTATTCCAATTATTGTTAGAACGCCATTTAGAATAATTTCCACAATATGATCCCAATGTATGGTAGTTTAAATGAAATGGCATCACATCGTTTTAACTCTAACGATTTCAGTTAACACTAAAAGCAACTTAGGCGCAGTTTATGACAGACGTAATAAAAGGAATTTAATTATTTTGTATCTTTTTGAGCGTCAATGGCAGAGCGTGCATAATCAATTATTTTCAAGTAGTCGGCCCTAGGTTCTGTGCTAATCATAAAGAGATCATTGGAATTAATAGGGATGCTTATCAAAGAGACTTTATCATATTCAGTAACAGCAGATTTCTCATGTCCAATACGGTATGCCAGATTAGTATTAAGATCTCTTTTTTGTAAAGCGTAATGAATGGACATTTTCATTTCATCTGTGGTAAGTATTTGAGTGATGTTATCTTTCGGGCCTCCCGCCACTAATTCGCCCTTGCTATTTGCAACACCTACAAATCTCACCATTGGATCCAAATCAAAAATTTGCCTACACAGGTTGTCATATTTTTCGCTCAAGACTTATCTTCGTATATCTGACATTTTAGTAATATTTCAGCGTTTACATTAAGATCAAACAAAAACATTGGAGATCTAAAGTAGATTTTTAAATCTAGAATAGAAGAAAAGAATTATGAAGAAGATAGAAGCTATCGTTCAAAGTGAAGTTTCAAAACAAGTTGTAAATGCAATTAGAAACATAGGAATTGAAGGAGTCACATTGATTCAATCATTAGGGCAGGGTGAGGGTGAACGTCCCAAAATAGGAGGACGACAGATCGAGTTCAATTCAACTGATGTTGTAATGACAGTAATCCCAGATTCCAAGGTCAGAGAAATAATTGCAGACACACAGGAAGACGAAGTCATATCCATCATTAAAAAGAACGGAAGAGTGGGCAAAATTTTTGTATCCCAGATTCTACGAGCAGTTGATATTGCATCAGAAGAAGAAGGGGAATCCACAATATAGAAATGAATGTAAAATCCATACGCAAAAGTAAGTTGTTTCACAGAGAAGAGATGCAGAAACTCCAAGGTAAGGATTATCTTAAAGTTGCAGCAATAGTTGGAATTATAGTGGTTCCATTAATTGTTGGTTTAATGTTATGAGACTATCAAAGATAACGATTGCAAAACTAGCGCTTGCAGTAATTGGAATGACGTTAATCGGATTGTATTTGTTTTTACCAGTTATGTAGAAGTTAGAAGTCACCAAAATTATTTTCATAAACAACGGTAGGATTCTTGAGTTGTTTTTCTAGCGTAGGAACTGATTTCATAATACAATAATTTACAAAATCGCTAAAAGATTTTATTCTATAATCATCTCGAAGTTTCTCTTTGTTGTCTTCATAAAGGACTTGAAGTTTATGTAAAGTGAATTTTTGTAATGGGATCAATCTGCTTCGTTTGGGCAAGGATCTTGCATCGTAGTTTTCATCTACAGAAATTTCCAGATCTTGTTTCCCATCAAGAGTATCCATATCAACAACTTCCTCCATTTCTGAGACAAAGATTTTACCACCATGATAAGGAGTAAGACCAGAGTTTGCGGAGATCATTTCAACCACTCTTCTTGCATCTTTATCTAAAACGACCATCTCAATTTTTGCCAAAGGTATTGATTTTATGAGTCGAACCAATACATGATCCCTTTGACTCATTATAAATATGACTGTCATCCAAATTTCGTTTATCAATAATGTATGTCCCTATAGCATTCAGAGTAGTCTTGATCGTAGGGAAATTTTTTCTCTTAATCACAGCCTCTATTTTCTTCATAAATAATTTTCAGAAAAGAGCCTTATTTATGAGAGTTGGTCATAACCAAGTATAAAACTAGATCGCATCAAGAATCAAAAAGAACCCAGTATAAAACTAGGTGTAAAAAAATCAGCTTCGAAGATCAATAAAGATCAAGTTAAAGACTAATAAGGTAATGTACCGTACCATACGGTATGATGCGAGCAAGACTAACATACGTTCCAATAGAAGTTGCAGATCAGTTTGAGGATTTCATCATAAAAAGAGATGAGCAAATCCTTGACGCAGTAAAAGCAAGAACAAAAGATTACAGTACATTGTCACTGTTAAAATTACTATATCAGCTTAAAGGAAACCCTATGACGTTTTCTGATTTGTATTCAAAATCAAAAATCAGAATGAAAAAATCATTTCTGAGTTACCTACATCTATGTGTGGATTATAACTTTATCAAAAAAGAGGCAGTTGGATCAAACATGATATATACTATTACAGATAAGGGAAGAATCATGCTAAATCTTTTCATCCATAAAGAGAATTATCAAAAGAGCATAACTGCTTAATAATCATTCCAAGAATTAAGTACAAGACAGAATAATCTTGAAATATAGTTTTGATCATTATGAATTGAAATAGAATGAAATGAAAGAAAACTACTAAAAAGTAACTGACATAAAGCATTCAAAAATTAGTGATTAAAGCAATTAAACATAATAAAAAAAGTAAAAAGATGCAGAGAGAGTTTCCAGAAGCAGAGATATTTGAGTTAAAGAAAATAGAATTAAAAAATCCAATAATTTTTACGGGTTTTGTAGGAGCAGGTCTTGTAGGTCCGGTTGCGATTAATCAAATCATTGCCGAATTGAAAATGGTAGAGATAGGAGTGATGAGATCAAAGTATCTTCCGCCATCAACAGTTTTTATGAGAGGGAGATTACGTCACCCATTCAGATTTTATGCAAATCAAGAAGGAACAATTTGTGCAATAATTTGCGAGATAACATTACATATGAAAGGATTGTATTCGCTAGTATCTTCAATTCTAGATTGGGCAGAGCAAAAAGGGTCCAGAGAGATAGTAATTTTAGATGGAGTTGCAAGTGCAGAGCATGATGACAAAGCATATTGTGCAGCTGAGGAAGATCTAGTAAGAACCATGGCAGAAAAAGACATTAGCATTATTCCACAAGGATTCATCACAGGTATACCAGGAGGCATACTAAATGAATGCCTGGTAAGAGAGATTCAAGGTTTAACCCTATTAGCAAAAGCAAACAGAGTATCGCCTGATTCCGCTGCGGCTGCAACACTAATTGAAGCACTTAACAGATTCTATGACATGAAGATAGACACATCAGAACTAAGAAAAGATAAGGACAGAATTCATTCAGAATTCAGTGAATTGTCTCAGAAATATGTAGAACATAGAGAAGAGATAGCTGGAATGTATATGTGATTGAAAACAGGCAAATTCTTTTATTCACAGCAAATATGCATCAAACCATGACATTAACCTACAAGAAAGCAGGCGTAGACATTCTTAACATTAAACAAAGTCAGAAAGCAATTGGGAAATTAATTGCATCAACTCACAATATTCAACGAAAAGCAAGGATAACACATGGATTTGGACATTATGCAGGAATTGTAGAAATTCCAGGTGGCAAACTTTTAGCAACACATACGGATGGAGTTGGAACCAAAGTAGTAATTGCAAACATGATGAGAAAATACAATACAATAGGAATTGATTGTGTTGCAATGAATGTCAATGACATAATTTGTATAGGAGCAACGCCAATATCATTTGTAGACTACATAGCTGCAAACAAAAACGATGTATCTATATTCAAAAAAATTGTGGAGGGGTTAGTAACAGGCGCAAAGAAATCTGCGATGCCAATAGTAGGTGGCGAAACAGCAATAATGCCAGATGTTATTGAAGGAAATGGATTTGCATTTGATTTAGCAGGGATGGTAGTAGGGTTACTGGATAAAAAAGACATGATTCTTGGAAATAAGATAAAATCAGGAGACATAATTATTGGTGCAAATAGTTCAGGCATTCATTCTAACGGATACTCACTTGCAAGAAAGGCAATTCTTGCAAGATATTCCATAAATGACAAAGTCAAAGGGGTAGGCATCATAGGGGACGCATTACTAAAACCTACAGAAATATATACAAAGCCAGTTCTAGAAATGATTCAAAAATGTAAGATTAATGGTCTTGCACACATCACAGGGGGATCATTTACCAAACTATTACGACTAAAAACAATAGGTTATGAGATAGACTCACTACCAAAAACACCGCCAATAATTAGATTGATAGAAGATCAGGGAGTCAAAGATGAAGAAATGTACAAGACATTTAACATGGGAGTGGGGTTCTGTGTAATTGCACCAAAAGATCAGGCTGCAAGAATCAAATCCACGTTCAAAAAATACAAAATTCCAAGTCAAGAGATAGGAAGAATAGTTTCAAAGAAAGGAGTTTTTGTAAACTCACAAAAAATTGCTTAATTTAACAACAACAAAATAATTTTCAACCTAATTTACCTTATATGACAGATTTCTTGAATATAGTAGAGAAAAATGGTAGAGGCGCACTTAATTGAAACAATCATTGGCATAGGAATTCTTCTTTTTGCAGCTAAACTCATGGCGGAACTTTTTCTCAGATTAAAACTTCCAATTGTTTTAGGGGAGCTTTTGGCAGGAATGATAGTAGGTCCATTTGCATTAGGAGGGTTTTTTGTTGTAGATGGAAAGCAGATACTACAGATCAACGATGAAATAAGGATACTTGGCGAAATGGGGGCAATTGTGATTTTGTTCATGGCAGGATTAGAGATGACACCAAAAGAATTTCTCAAAGGTGGAAAGGCATCATTCACAGTAGGTACGCTGGGAGTAGTGGTTCCGTTCTTTGCAGGTCTTGTTGTTTTTCAGATATTTGGTTTTGATGCATTACAATCAATGTTAATTGCAACAGCACTTACGGCTACAAGTATCGCAATTTCAATTCAAGTTTTAAGTGAATTTGGTAAAATCAAAACCCCAGAAGCTAGACTCATCATAGGCGCGGCTGTAGTAGACGACATTTTGGCAATTGCGGTACTATCAGTGGTATCATCTATTGCAGGAGCAGATGGCGGAATAGATAACATTGACATTTCTGAAATAATAGTTACAATTGTTCAAGTGCTAGGATTTTTTGCAATAATGTTGGTAGTAGCAGTAGTTGTAATCCCAAAAATAATCACACCAAGACTTTGGAAAGCAAAAGGAAGTGTTGAGGGAATAGCAACTGCATCATTCTTCGGGGCAGCAGCACTAGCTGGCTCCATAGGACTTTCACCAATTGTAGGAGCATTTGCAGTAGGAATGGCATTATCCACTACAAAAGTATTTGAGAAAGTAGAGAATTATGTTGGAAAAATTGGCTTAATTTTTGCACCTTTATTCTTTGCAATAATTGGAGCACAGGTAGACCTCAGGGCAGTAGATGTAAATATTATGATGTTAAGCGGCGTGATAATCGCGGTTGCAATTGTAACAAAATTGTTTGGATGTGGATTGCCTGCAATGATGTTTTTGAAAAACAAGAAAAAAGGAATGCGGGTAGGCATAGGAATGATTTCAAGAGGGGAAGTAGGGCTGATTGTTGCCGGAGTGGGGGTTACTGCTGGAATTTTAACTTCAGAAGTATACTCAACAATTATAATCATGGTAGCAGTCACAACCATCATAACACCAATTTGGTTAAAGATGGAATATAGAAAAGAACAAAAAAGTGGTAACGCAAAATCTGAAACCACAGCAGAACAAAAACCAGAATAGACATCAAAAAATAGATGATAAATAATTAAGACAAATATGCTGTCTAGAGATCATCGAGTTTTCACTCAATCATTAATCAAAATGGATGAAATTTTAGAGTTTTTCTCAAATTCAGTTATTTTGTCTTCGTATTGTAAAGTTTGTGCAATATCATCTAAACCTTCCAATAGAATTTTTTTCTTATGAGAATCAATCTTGAACAGTATTTTATCAGACGGGGTTGTGATAGTTTGTGTTTCTAAATCTACTTCAATTGGACTAGTCTCCTGCTGAAGTTTCTCAACTGTTTTTTCATCCAAAGAGATAGGCAAAATCCCGTTTTTGAAGCAATTGCTGAAGAAAATATCGGCAAAAGAAGGGGCAATAATTACAGAAAATCCATAATCAAGCAGAGCCCAAACCGCATGCTCTCTGCTCGAACCGCATCCAAAGTTATCTCCAGCCACAAGAATTTTAGAATTAACATATAGAGGATTGTTTAAGACAAAATCGGGTCTTTTATTCTTATTTTCATCATACCTCCAATCAAAGAACAAAAATTTACCAAATCCAGACTTTTGAATTAATTTTAAGAACTGTTTTGGAACAATTTGATCAGTATCTACATTAACCTTATCAAGGGGGGTAACAATGCTTGAAACTTTTTTAAAAGATTCCATTTAACTCAAATCCATTTTTCTAACATCAATAAAGTGCCCTTTGATTGCTGCCGCTGCTGCCATCACGGGACTTACCAAATGAGTACGTCCACCAGTTCCTTGTCTACCTTCAAAATTTCTGTTTGACGTACTAGCACATCTTTCGCCGGGGGATAAAATATCAGGATTCATTCCAAGACACATACTGCAACCGGCTTCACGCCATTCAAAATTAGCATCAATGAAAATTTTATCAAGACCCATCTCTTCAGCCTGTTTTTTTACCATCTGTGAACCCGGGACAACCATTGCTCTGACATGATGAGAAATTTTTTGGCCTTTGATTACTCTGGATGCCTCAATAAGATCTTCTAATCGTGCATTAGTACACGAGCCGATAAATACTCTGTCTATTTTAATATCCTCAATAGGAGTTCCAGGTTTAAGATCCATATATGCAAGTGCTTTTTCAGCTCCTTTTTTTTGGTTGAGATCTCCTTTAGCGAACTCATCTGCAGACGGAACAGAGTCAGTTACATCACAAGTCATGCCAGGATTTGTTCCCCAACTAACTTGGGGTGCAATATCATCAACATGCAAGACAAATTGTTTTTCAAATTCTGCATCACTATCAGTTTTTAAAGTATCCCTCCATAAACCTATCATAGATTCAAAATTTTTAGGAGTGTATTCTCTACCTCTAAGATACTCATATGTTTTTTCATCAGGTGCAATCAAACCTGCTCTGGCACCTGCTTCTATAGACATGTTACAAATTGTCATTCTCTGTTCCATAGAAAGATCAGTGATTCCTTCACCACGATATTCAATCACAGTGCCTGTACCACCACCGGTTCCAATATGCTTGATAATAGACAATACAATGTCTTTGGCAGTTACTGCATGTGGATTTTTTCTTTTTCCCTCAATCCTAATTTCAAATGGGGCAGGTTTTTCTAACCACAGAGTTTGAGATGCCAGTACATGCTCAACATCGCTGGTTCCAATCCCAAAAGCAAGAGATCCAAATGCCCCATGTGTAGAAGTATGACTATCACCACAGACAATAGTGGTTCCAGGCAAAGTAATTCCTAGCTGAGGACCAATTACATGAACAATTCCCTGATTAGGACTGTTAATGTCAAATAGTTTTATTCCAAAATCTTTGCAGTTTTTTTCCAACGTCTTAATTTGAATTGCAGATGTTTGATCTAATATTGGGAGAGATCTATCATTAGTAGGAACATTGTGATCCATAGTTGCAATAGTGAGATCAGGTCGACGAACTTTTCTCTTGTTCAATCGTAATCCATCAAATGCCTGAGGAGATGTTACTTCATGCACAAGATGTCGGTCTACATAAATTAAAGAAGGGCCATTTTGTTTTTTGACTACAACATGAGATTCCCAGATTTTTTCAAATAGAGTTTTTCCCATTTCAATCTTGATCTGGCTTGTATTTGAAGAGACCACCTGCTGAAATTATTTTTCCAATAATTTCTGAAAAGGGCTTCATTTTGTATATTTTGTTCTTGGTCATATTCCTGATTTCATTAGTGGATATATCAATGTCAATTTCATCACCTTCTGAAATTGCATCATATGCATCTTGTTCAATTTCAATAGGCAACAGAAATGCACCATCAACCGCATTTCGGTAAAAAATTCTTGCAAAAGATAATGCAAGTACTGCCTTTATTCCAGAATGAGATAAAGCGATAGGAGCATGTTCTCGTGATGAACCACAGCCAAAATTCTTTCCAGATAAAATAAAATCGCCTTCTTTTACTTTAGAATGAAAGTTAGGATCTAGACCCTCCATTGCATGAGTTGCAAGTTCTGCATAATCATGTACTTTGAGGTATTGGCCAGGAATAATCACGTCAGTGTCAATGTTATCCTGTGCGTATTTTATTACGTTGCCCCTCATTTCAAATCCCTCGGATCAGTAATTTTTCCAGTAACTGCAGAGGCTGCAGCCACCAAAGGTGATGAAAGGTAAGTCTGAGATTCAACATGGCCCATTCTCCCTGGGAAGTTTCTGTTAGTAGTACTAATGCATATCTCATCTTTTGCCAACACTCCCATATGTGCACCACAGCAGGCTCCACATGTAGGCGGTCCAACAGTAACACCCGCATCAAGGAAAATTTTCAGCAATCCATTTTCCATTGCACGTTGATAAATTGAAATTGCCGCAGGTAGTATTTCGGTCCTAATCTTTACTTTTCTTCCTTTAAGGATTCTCGCTGCAGCTTCCAAATCTTCGTATTTTGCACCAGTGCAAGAACCAATATAGCATTTATCCAATTCAACAGAAGGTGCTTCTCTTACAATAGAGATGTTTTCAGGAGAGAAAGGTTTTGCAACAATTGGTTCCATCTCGGATCCTTCATATTCAAATATTTTTTCATATTCAGCATCATCATCACCTTTTATCAAATTGACATTTGTTGCGCCTCTACGAGTGAGATAGTCAACCACTTTTTGATCAGGTTCGATGATTCCATTTTTTGCTCCAGCTTCAGTAGTCATATTACACAAGGTTAATCTGCTCTGAACAGACATTTCATCAATCCCACTTCCTCCAAATTGCATTGTCCTGTATGCTCCACCATCAGTTCCTATGTCGCCAATAATTTTCAAAATAAAATCTTTAGCCATCACGTGATCAGGTAATTTTCCATTTAGTTTAAAGTAAAAAGTTTCTGGGACTTTGAACCAAATCTTCCCATTCAATAAGACATAAGCGATATCAGTATGTCCCAATCCACATGCAAAAGCACCTAGTGCACCTGTTGTGTTTGTATGAGAATCACCACCAACATAAACATCACCAGGCATCACCATTGCCTCTTCATGAGATATGGTATGACAAATGCCATACTGGCCCATTCCATATTTGAAATGTTTGTCAATCCCATATTGTTTTGTAAATTTTGATAATTTGGCAATATTTTCAGCTGATATTTTTTCAGCTGAAGGAACAAAATGGTCTTCCGCAACCCATACTTTTTTAGAATCCCATAATTTGTCAACTGAGATGCCCTGTTTCTTTAGTTTATCAAAGACCTTGATAACACCAGGACCAGATACATCATGCATCATGACCTTGTCAACCTTGGCAAAAACAACATCATCAGGCGACACTTTGGATTTACCAGATGAGCATGCAAGAATCTTCTCAACAATATTCATAATTAAAAAAACTTGCTCTACAGATTAAAAGCTTTACAGGATAGATTCCTGCAGATATGAGTCACAAATGAGACAAGTTTGTTTTCAAGTTCATGACTCGAAAATAGTTTTAATCTCATCGCGAGGAATTACTCATCATCATCCTATTTTGTAGTCTCATCTTGAACTATCACTTCCTTGAAAGGTAAAGATGAATTTCCATCAATTGTTATTAATGATTCTACAGCAATCGGAATATGAATAATTGGATTTTTGGAATCATACTAGGGTTATCTCTGACGGTTATTTTTACACCTATATCATACGCAGATGAAATAAAGACATTATTTGTTGGATCTGATCTTGTTGACTGTGTTGGGGTTGGACCACAAAAATGTATTCAGATTCGAGAGGATCAGCATTCAGAATGGTTGAACTTTTATGACAAGATTCAGGGATTTACATTTGTAGAAGGAAATTCATATCAAATCTCTGTGAAGATTATTGACGTAGAGAATCCACCATATGATGCATCTAGTAAAAAATATGAGTTGATCGAAATAATAAAACAAGAATCAACAACAAAACATATTCCTTACAAAAATAGATGTGCACCTGGGTTTGTCCCTCTTGGAGAAATCTGTGTGTTAAATGATAGATGTGGGCCTGGAATATACCCAGGAAAAGTTTGTGTTATGAATAATATTGTACAACCATATCTTAAACCAGCACAGCAAGGAAACGCTGGAATTTCAGCAAGTAATGTTATTTGTGCAGAAGGTTTGAAGAAGATTTTCAAATCTCATGATGGTTCACCATCATGTGTCAAGCTGGAATCAGTCAACACACTAAAAAAACGAGGATGGCAGACATTCATGCCTATATTCGCATGTACATTAGAATATGCCCCAATATGTGGAGTTGACGGGAATACATATGGCAATATTTGTATGATAAACTTGGAGCATATTTCAATAAAACATCAAGGTGAATGTTATGAATAAAATGATTGTGATTGGAGTAGGTGTAGGAGTCATCGTATCCGTTATAATATATGGAAACTATCTTGTTCAGAATCAAACTACAGAATTTATTGGTATCAGTTCAAAACCTATCCCACCAGTCACACAACAAGACTTGAGAGTAATGATTGATGAATGGATGAACAGTAAAGACAGAAACGACATAAATCAGCGTCTGGAAATCATGAAGGCATGGTATACATTTGAAGAGTCAGATCAAAAATTAACTGATGACCAAGAAGGACGAATCATGTTAAACCAAATAAGAAAGATGATAAGTTTTGACATTCCAAAAACAGATCTGGATCAGATAAAAGAAAACATTGGAGAAGAATTAAGAGGATTTGGATTCAAGACAGATTTTGAGCAGCATTGATTTTAGCAATAAGGATCATTCTTAAACATATCATAATTCCAAAGTTTATTGCAGAGCAGTAAAAAAGAAAAGAATATCATAGATAATCATGAACCTAACTGTAATACCTCTTTTAGCTGAAAGAATGGAATTAGAATTTGATGTTTTTGATGCATTATCAAACACATTAGCAAAAAATAATACAGAATTACAAGAAGGAGATGTCATTGTAATTTCAACGAAATATATCTCAAATTCACAGGGACGGATTGTGGAATTAGAAAAGATCAGAGTTTCTAAGCAAGGCATGCGAATTTCAAAAGAATATCAATTAAAACCAGAAATTGCAGAGATCATAGTGAGAGAGTCAGATAAAATTTTTGGCGGAATAGGAGGATTTGTAATTACATCTTCAGACAACATAATGGCACCAAATGCCGGAATTGACAAATCAAATGCAAAAAGAGGCAGAGCAATACTCTATCCAAAAGACCCATACCTTATCGCAGAACAAATCCGTAGAAAGATATTTTTAAGATTATTTATTCATGTGGGAATAATTTTAGTAGACAGCAGACTAATGCCTGCAAGGATCGGCACATCAGGAGTTGCAGTTGCCTGTGCAGGGATTGAGCCAGTTTTGGATATGAGAGCAAAAAAAGATCTTAACGGTAATCCATTAAAAGTTACATTCCAGGCAGTGGTGGACAATCTTGCAACAATTGCAAATCACAAGATGGGAGAGGGTGCCGAATCAAAACCATTTGCAATAGTAAGAAATTCAGAGGCAGAACTTACAGATAGAAAAATATCACCAACAGAGACTGCCATATCACCAGATCAATGTGTATACGTAAGAGGTTTGTCAAATTCTCCAAGCAACTAACCAAATGACTTCTGCTTTAAATATCGGTACTTTCTGGAATTAGCAATGGAGTATATTACAACATATCCAAAGACAGTATCGTTTTTTGATGGTTTAAAACATAGAATTGATGCAGACAATAAAGAAGGTGTAGAACAACTACACATTGTTGTGAAGAAAAGTTTTGAAGAATTAATAAAAATTTTCAAAGAAGAGGGATTTACTAAAGTTAAATTTGAACATAAACAACCAGGGCAAATAGGAAACGGTCTCAATTTAAAATTAAAAAAACCATGGGAGATGCATGTAAGATTGGTTGATCTGAAGAAAGGGTTAATCGGAATTCATGCAGAAGTGGAAGTTTCAAGAGATTATCTTCAACACTTATTCTCCCAAAGAACTCCGGTTGTTTACGAAGTAGAAGAAATTCTAAAAAAATATCAAGTAGAGTACAATATTTGGCACGATAAAATTAAGAAAAACATTCATGCGATAGTCGACAACTACAAAGTTAAACTCGCAACACCAAGCATACCAGTGTTTGCATGGAAACCAATGTTATTTGTGATTGGAACAATCGCTGCTTTCTATGGTTGGAAGTATTTTAACACAATATGGTAAAGTTTAAACACCCAGTGTTTCAGCCTTACTTAACTCAAGATAGACCTTATCTCCAACCGAGAGCCCCATGTCTTTGTATTCATGCATCTCAAGCTTTAATTGAGTAATACCTGACTGCATTCCAAATCCACCACCCATTCCAGACATCATCTTGTTTAGATCTTTCATCATGTCATTCATGTTTGTAAATCCCATTACTTTTGGTGCACCAAAAGGTGATGGTGGGTTTTGAGTGCCTTCTTTAAGATCTTTAATGGAGGATAAAGAGATCACAACATATGGCGCTCCATCAGGTGCAGAGTCAATACTTTTTACAACAAATTCTTTTTTCATATCTGAGTTACCACATCATTCCATATAATTTTAATTTTAAGGTTAATTTAGACTATTTTTATCACTATTGAAGATTTAATTATAATTTTGAGGGTTTTTAACCAGTGACTGAAAATTTGAAAACCACATTAAGATATTATGGAATTTCACCATGGGAGGTTGAAGTTCTTTATGGATTTCTAAATTCACATTTCACAATAATTCAAGAAGAAATTGATTCAGATGATGATGATAATTTTGTGAGTTCTTTGGATATTGAAATTCCTCTTCCATTTAATGAGGAATTTTTTCAATGGTTTGGTTTTAAGTGCTGGGAAAAAGTCAAGGCAGTTTTCAAAGAGATGAAACGCAGACGTGGCAGCGGTAACGCTTTGAAAATCAGAATTAATTTTTCGGGAAGACCAAGAATTGTTTTTGTAATAGACATAGAAGATAAACAATGGTTCGACAATGCCATTGAAAAAATTGATTTTGTTTTAGAATTATTGCCACATCATCTAGATCCTAAAAAAACATCATCGGAGATTGTAGAAATAGTCTACAAGTTTGATTCAGATTCGATCAGATGGCGCCTTAATACAGCAACATCCAAAAACAAAAAATTTGAGTTTAGAGGAAATTCTTGGAATGAGATCACTTGAGATCCTTTTGTAATGGCTCCAGTAATCCATGAAGTTCTTTGTATTTTGACTCTAAAAACTCTAAAGCATCATCTAATTTTTTTGATTTTCCATATTTGTATCGAATTAATTCACGATGATGCCAGAAAGTTTTTCTACCATCTCCAACTGAGAGAGTTGTAAAATAGTCTATGCCTTTCAAATTGTCAGGAAGTTTTACATCATGAGGAAAGAGCATTTCAACAATAAACCATTCATCTCCATCAGGATAATCGGATCCAGTGTCTACGTCAAAAAACACATGAAGAAGATCAGATTGCATCAAGCCATCATCATTTATGGTAGGATGTTTTACTGCGGATTTTTTAAAATCAAGATTAACAAGTTGAGGTTCAAAAAACCCTTTGATAATGGATTTTCGGAATATTTTATTAGACTCGTTAATATTCAAATGTGAAATATCGTTCTATGAAACTTGCCTATAACTTATTAGGTTAAAGGTAGTGACTTATACTTCTAGCGAATCCAATAACTTTGAAATATCAGTGTTAGAATGACCTTTTTTGGAAATATTTTGTTTGGCAGGAGAATTTTCAAGATAATTAGGAATTTTATCTTGTAATCTCATAGCATATGGAGAAACTAGTTCATTTTTGTAAAACACGCCTATTGGTATTTTATTTCCCCATTCAAGGGATTTAATCAGTGCCTGAGATAGTTTCTCGTTTACTTCAACTTCAGAATTAAAATGGACTGTTGGTTCATATCCTTGTTCTTCCAGTTTGTAGATTCTAGAATGTCTTTGTTGTGCCTCTTCAACTAAATCAGTTCCAGCATACCAATCTCTAGTGTTAAGATCATTGTATGTTGGACATGGTTGTAAAACATCCAAAAATGAAAGACCTTTATGATTTACTGCTTGAATGATCAGATCTTTCAGATGCCTAACATCATAAGAATAGCCACGAGCTACAAATGTGAACCCGCTTGCAACGGCTAGGCCTATTGGATTAACGTTGGAATTTGTATTTGGAGAAGGTAGTGATTTTGTTTTTTCTCCAAGTTTTAGTGTGGGAGATGCTTGTCCTTTGGTCAAACCATAAACACCATTATCAAAAATTATGTAAGTCATATCCACATTTCGTCTTCCAGCTGCAACAAAATGACCTGCGCCAATTCCTAAACCATCACCATCGCCTCCCACTGCAACTACCGTCATCTCAGGATTTGCAATTTTTGCACCTTGTGCAAATGTCAGAACTCGTCCGTGCAACGTATGAACGCCATAAGTGTTGATAAAATGCGAAGTCTTGCCAGAACAACCAATACCAGAAAACATGACAGCTTTGTCACGTTCAATTCCCATTTCAGCTAATGCCATTTGAATAGCATTAACTATCCCAAAATCCCCACACCCAGGGCACCAATCATTATGCACATCTGTTTTGTAATCAGCAAGTTTAAGCGCCATGCATTAGGACCTTTCTTTTGGTGGCTTTATTCTTTACAATTTCCTTAAGAGAATCACATACTTCAGTACTAGTCATGGCTCTTCCAGAGTATTTTAAGATAAAATAATCAACATTGCGTTGAATATTTTGTTTGAATAGTTTGCCTAACTGGCCCGAGTGATTGGCTTCAATATCAATTATTGTTTTAGTATCTTTTAGTAACGAACTAACATACTCTGCTGGAAAAGGATGTATTAGTTTTAATTGAATATATCCAATTGAGACTCCTTCTTTTTTAAGCATGTCAATTGCATCCAAAATAGGACCCTTTGCAGAACCCCATGAAATGATAGTATAATCTTCAACACCAAACGATATTGCTTGCTCTGATTGCGGAATTTCTTTTAAGATCAAATCCAATCTAGACATCCTTTTGTCCATCATTTTCACACGTAAAACGGGGTCCTCTGTGATATGACCATATTCATCAGACTCATCACCAGTATTCCAAAATATCCCATTGTCTATTCCCAGCCTAGAACGAGGGGACACTCCATCATCAGTAATCTCAAATCGCCTATAGCCATTATCGACTTTTTCTAAGAGCTTACCACGGTTAATTGAAATTTTTTGAGGATCAAATCTTTTACATGTGATTACAGAACTTGCATGAAATTTATCCATCATGTGAATTACAGGAACTTGGAAAATATCTGCATAGTTAAAGCAGTTTCCAGTATCATAAAAGCTCTCCTCAACATCTCCTGAAGCATAGACAATTTTTGGAAAATCACCATGTCCTGCAAATACCGCAAAAAGCAAATCATCCTGACCATGTCTAGTTGGAAGTCCAGTTGAAGGCCCACTTCTTTGATAATTTGTTATAACAACCGGAACCTCATTCATCCCAGCCCATCCTAGCATCTCAGTCATCAGTGCAAATCCAGGACCTGAAGTACATGTTGCAGAACGTGTTCCAGTTAATGCGCCACCTATAGTCATCCCCATTGCACAAATTTCATCCTCCGTTTGAACAACAACAGTAGAACCAGGCCTATCATCGACGATTTCCAAAATTTCATTTGATTCAAGATAAACAGACTCATCTGAAGCCGGAGTAATTGGATAGTAAGGCTGCATCCTGCAACCACACGCCATTTTTCCTAAAGCAGTTCCTTGAAATCCTTGGACCAGGATAGTTCCAGGTTCTTTTTGGGTTCCAGTTAACACATGGTTAAAATTTTGAAAATTATTTGTTGCATAGGTGTAGGAATAATTTGCAGCCTGTTTATTTATTTCAGCAATTTGAGGTTTTTTTGAAAATATATTGTCGAGTGAATTAAGTAACGAATCAACAGGCATTTTGATTAATCCCAAAGACAAAGAGACTCCAAGTACATTATACATTCTGATCAGACCTCGCAATTTTGGATTGCCTACTTCTGCAGATAGTTTTTCAAGAATATTCTTAAAAGATACTGGATAAAGTGCAACACCTTTTTCTTGAGCAAGTTCAAGTACTCCTGATATGGTAAATGGTTTATTTTTTGATTCAAGGTATTGGTGAAGTCTATCTTTGAACGGAGTATCAAGAGTGTGAACTTTCCCAGTATCAATACCCTCCAACTCGGAATCATAAATAATCCCGCCATTAGATACAACTTCATCAAAGTGACGAAAGATAGTTTCAGCATCAAAAGACACCATTAGAGTGACGTCATTGATGTTTGAATGAATTTTTTTATCAGCTATCCGAACTGTAAAATAGCTATGCTCTCCTTTGATGTTTGAATAAAATTCTCTTTTACCGAATACCTGATAACCCATCTCTGCACAAATTTTTGAGAATACATTTGCTCCAGATTCAACACCGCTTCCCTGTGGACCTCCAATTAACCAAGTAAAATCAACAGAACTCATGGAAATTATGCCATCTCCTGAAAATTAATAGTATCCGGTTAACTCTAACCACCAGTAGCAGCATCAAATAACGCGCATTCACATTTATCACGTTCACCACAATAAGGACACACACATACACATTTTTCAATAGAATTTCCACATTCAACACAAATAGCAAATTCCTCTTCTTCTTCGATTTTAGAAGACATGAATGATTTACAAAGAAATCGTATAAATGGTTTGAGTTAAATCTCAAGATTAGTGAAAAAAAGAGTATTTCTCACAAGAACTTTGCATGATTTTGCATTAAGCGAACTGAAAAAAAGATATAAAATAGAAATCTATTCTGGAAAAATTCCTATTCCTCAATCAAAATTGCGATCAAAGATTAAAGATGTTGAGGGATTGATTTGTTTCCCATATGATAAAATTGATAAAAATACAATAGAGTCAGCAAAAAATCTTAAAGTTATCAGCACATACAGCGTAGGTTTTGATCACATAGATGTTGAATGCGCAAAGGAGAGAAAAATTCGCGTAGGGTACACTCCGGAGGTACTCACTGACGCAACAGCTGATTTAGCATTCTCATTATTGCTTGATCTTTTTAGAAGAGTTTCAGAAGGAGATAGAATAATTCGAAAAGGAGGGTGGAATATAATTTATGGAGCGTATGATTATGTTGGTATCGATCTTCAAGGAAAAACACTCGGAATTTTAGGCCTTGGTAGAATTGGCAAAGTACTTGCAAAAAGAGCAAAAGCGTTTGATATGAAGATAATTTATCACAACAGAAAACAGGTTTCAGAAAGCAAGGAGAAATCACTGAATGTAAAATATGTTTCATTTGAAAAGTTGATAACTCAAAGTGATGTTATTTCAATTCATGTGCCACATACAAAAGAAACAGATCATCTCTTAGACATGAAGATTTTTAGAAGAATGAAGAATACATCATTTGTGATCAATACATCAAGGGGCAAAATAATCAACGAAGAAGATCTTGTCACAGCCATAAAGAAAAAAATCATAGCAGGTGCAGGATTGGACGTTTATGAAGAAGAACCAATCAGGGGAAATCACCCATTAGTAAAATTACAAAATGTTGTTCTTGCACCACATATAGGTAGCTCAACAAAAGAAACTAGATCCAAAATGGCAGAAATCACGATAAAAAATCTGAATCTTGGAATAGAGGGTAGAAAACCAATGTATTCTATCGGATATTGACTTTCACGCATGGGTTTGGGATCTGCAATATGTGCAGTTTTTATATCTAAATTGCTAAGTATAGTTGTAATGAAGAAATTCAAACATACTAATGAAGAATTAGAATTAGCTAGATTACAGACTGAGAAGGAAAAAAAGAGAAAAGAATCAGAATAACAGAATTTTCTCCTTGTCTTTTTCAGGCAAGGTTTTTTTAAAATCTAATTTAACCACATTTTTGGTTTAACTTACCATAAACTTTTTGTCTTTTAAAAAGGGGGTTTTAAACTAACTTTCATTTTGTAAATCTTTTCCTTGTTCAGAGTAACATTCACATGATGAATACAAAAACAAATAGAAGAAATTTGTATTATTCTAAAAGATACAATATGATAAAAACAAATTACATGTGGTTATAAATTATTTATTTTTAAGGGGCATAAGTGGAATTTCACAGATTGTATCTACTAAGAATGCTCATTTTTAGGCAATAAATTTTTGTAAAACACAAGACTATGGATTAATTACAGCACGTCCAATTATTTTTCGTGCCTTAAGATCCTCCAATGCATTATTAGCCTCATCAAGAGCATACCTTTTTGAAATTACAGGATTTATGATTCCTTTTCTTGCAAGATCAAGTAATTCTACCATATCATGATAATTTCCAGTGTATGCACCTTGAATCATGATAGATTTTAGTGGAATGGTCACAAGAGACAATTCAATTGAGCCGCCAAACAAACCAACAAGAATCAGGTTACCTCGCTTTCTGAGGACTGCAAAGTCAAGTTTTGCAGTTGGTGGTGCATTTACAAAATCAACAACGCTGTCTGCACCTTTATTATTACATATAGACAGAATTTTTTTAGCGGTCTCAGGATCTTTAGAGTTAACTGTAAAATCAGCTCCCATTTCTTTGGCTGTCTCTAATTTCTGATCATCTAAATCAACACAAATAATTTTGGCTTTTGTTATAGCCTTGGCAATTTGTATGCCCATTAACCCCAACCCACCGGCGCCAACAATTACAAGAAACTCTGGGGAATTTTGATTGGATTTTTTAATTGCAGTATATGCAGTAAGCCCAGAACATGCAAGTGAAGTTGCAGCATCAGGGTTAACGCCATCAAGTTTTGCCAAATATTTAAAATTGGGAATTAGAGCATAATCGGAATATCCGCCGTCTTGAAAGACTCCCAAAGATTTAGGCGTATCACATAGGTTTTCATTTTCTACTTTACATGCAGGACATTCTCCGCAGCCAACCCAAGGAAATACCAAAACTTCATCTCCTTTTGAAATTCCAGTAACGTCATTACCAAAATCTTCAACAACACCTACAATCTCATGCCCTGGGGTTACAGGGTATTTCACACCCCTGTCAGTCACTTTCATAAATTGCCCATCACCAAGATCATAACCGCCTTCCCAAAGATGTAAGTCACTATGACAAACCCCCACAGATTTTACTTTGACTAAAACCTGATTACCCCGAGGTGTTGGAGTCTCAATTGAAGATATCGCAAGAGGCTGATTTGGGCCTGTAATCCTAGCAGACTTCATAAAGTAATTTTTCATATTGACAATATAAGAGTTGACTGGAAATAAGAAAAAAATAGAGCCCTTAGATATTATTGAATGTCAAAGGAATAGAAATATGAGTGAAGTACCAAATCCTACCAGTATTTCTCAGGAACCAATAAACATTCTATTTAGTCCGTTATCTAATGCAAAAAAAGATGTTTGGGATATTGATCTAATCAAGATTTTGAATTTATTGATGAAAATTCTTGAAAAAACGGATAGAAAAGATCTCAAAGTGGCAGGAATGGCAGCACTGTCATCATCCTTGATCTATAGGATGAAAGTTGAAAGTATTTTTGCATTACAAAAAGCAGCGATGGAAAGAAAGCCAGTGTATCAAAGAACAGATGTAGATATAGAACTAATAGACATTCCATACAGACACGAATCAACATATCCAGTATCATTAGATGATTTGTTAGGATTACTTCAAAATCTTATTGGCACAATTGCAAATCCTCAATCAAGAAGGAATAAACGAATTGAGATTGAGCCAATTGAAGCACCAGATTTTCAGGATTATTTCATATCGCTTGAAAGCATAATTGGAAGATATGAAGATTTGATAATGAAGAAAATATCATTAGTAGGATTTGGATTACTACAAGAAATAATTGCTGAATTAGATCAGGTAGATTCTATCAGATGTTTCTTTGCAGTATTATTTTTAGCAAGAGATCAAAAAGTGGATTTGGAGCAAATTGATGATGACATCAGAATCATCATAGTAAAAGAAGAGTTAACAAACTGATCAAAAATGAAGGAATGATTTCTTTAACTAGAATTTAGAGGAGATGAAAATGATTGGTAAAAATCGAAAATATTGATGAGGCAACAGCAAGAATAGAAGCTGCCCTATATTCAGCAGGCAGGCCTCTCAAAATTGAGGACGTAATAAAAGCTTCAGGCACAGAATCAAGAACAAAAACTCTTGAATTGCTAGAGAACATTATGAAGAAAACAAAATCAGCATTCAAAGCACTTGAAATTGTCATTCTTCCTGACGGTTCGTATGTAATGCAACTAAAACCGGAATACAGCGCTACAGTTAAGAGATATGCTTCAAAACCAGTTCTTCCAAATGCTACACTTAAGACGCTGTCATATATTGCGTACATGCAACCGATATCATCAAAACAGCTTGTCGAAACAAGAGGATCTGGAGTATATTCACATCTAAAAGAATTACGACAGTTAGATTACATTAGCCATCAAAATGTAGGAAGATTAAAAATTTACATGACAACTGAAAAATTCCAAAAGTACTTTGGAATTCAAGGAGATGTGGAAGATCTTAAACAGAGGTTATTCTCCAAAGTGAGAAAAACCGCCAGTAGACAAGCTAACCAAGAAATCGTCACAGAATTAAAATGAGATTATTTTTTAAATTAGGACTAGTTTTTTGCGTTTTGTATAAATTAGAGTAATTAAGACAAGAATTCGTGAGAAAATCCGTAGAGAATTTAGCAACTAGTAAGATTACAGGTGGAAGAAGACATCCGCTTAGAATTAGAAGAAAATATGAAATTGACAGATACCCAAATGAACCTGTTAATGGAGCTCAAGTAACAATAACAAGGCGTGTTCGTGGTAATAATAATAAAACAGCTTTAAAAACAATTGATTTTGTCAATTTGGCAACAGGTAAAGATAAAGTAAAAAAATCAAAAATCATTAAGGTATTAGAGAATGCAACAAATAACGATTACAAAAGACGGGGCATTATTACAAAAGGTGCAATTCTAGAGACACAAGAGGGAAAATGCAGAGTGGTTTCAAAGCCTGGACAAAACGGAATAGTTAATGCGATTTTACTAAAGGAATAAAATGAAAGATTACGAACATGTCGTAATCTGGTTGGATTATTTCAACAAGAACTTGAAAAAATCAAAAGGCAGAAGATTGGGATTGGAAAAATGTGTTTATGATCCTTCATTAAAAGAGTTGATGGATGCCACGGTATCAGGCGGATTTGAAATTACAGAGTCGGATGACAAAGTGAGGTATCCAAAAAGACCATTTGTCAGGTCAGGGTATGTCATTGTACCAAAAGGTTACCCTAAAACAAAGATTCTTAACAAAATTTCAGAAAAATTAGTCACTAGAAGATCAAAGCAGTCAAATAAAATGAAATCTAGCTCTTAGATAAAGGAAAATTGACAGAAGTCTATGATAATGGCATCGTAATTAAGAACTCTAATTGCAGGAGGTAGGCGAAATAATGCATCTAGCCGCCAGTGGCAGAATAATCATTCAGCTATCAAAGGAATTAGTTGAGGGGCAGATACTCTGTGACGAGAAGGGGGCTAGAGTTGCAAAAGTAATGGAAATGATAGGTCCAGTAAAAAGACCATTTGCATCAGCAATGCCGCTGACAAATAACATCAAAAAACACATTGGCAGAAGTGTTTTCGCATTAGAAGAATATCCTGTGAATAAACCAAAAAAAAATAGGAGAAAACAAAAATGAACATACTAGAAAAACAAAGCTGTCCTGAATGTCAGTCTTCATTGATAGACGACATGCAGAATGGTGAAATAATCTGTTCTGGTTGCGGTGTAGTAGTCGATGATCAGATTTCAGATTTTGGTCCAGAAACAATAAGCTCAAGTTTTGAAGACAAGATGAAGCTTGCAAGGGCAACGGGACAAACAACTTATTCTCAGCATGATTTGGGAATAACAACTGAGATTTCAATTAGTACAAAAGACTTTAGTGGAAAAACAATAAACCACGATGTTGCAAATCAAATGCATAATCTCAGAAAATGGCAACAAAGAGTAAGAGTTTCCTCACCAAGAGAGAGAAGACTCGCAAATGTTTTAACAAAAATGGGGGAAACATGTGACGGTCTTAATCTTTCAAAGAATGTGTTAGAGACAGCTTCTATGATATATAGAAATTTGGAGGATCATATTGAAGTGAAAGGAAAATCTGTAGCTAGCATCACAGCAGCCACAATTTACATGGCATGCAAACAATGTGAAGTAGTAAGGTCTCTTGAAGAAATCATTCGAGGAATTTGTCCACCTAAAGATGTCAAATCAAAAACAAAACTTGCAGCAAGATACTATAGAACCATGGTAATGGAAATGGGGCAATTAACCGCCCCAGTGGTCACCATAGACAAGTACATCTCAAAGATAGCAAACATGACACAGACAGAGGTAAGAGTTGAAAGACTTGCATTGGAGATTGCAGAAAAAACTAGAGGTAGCAACATTACAGATGGAAAAGCTCCGAACGGAATTGCAGCAGCATATCTATATGTGGCATCTGCCCTACTTGGACAAAACGTACTTCAAAGAGACGTTTCAAGTATCTCAGGAGTCACAGAAGTTACTATCCGAAACAGATGTAAAGAAATTCTAACATGTTATAAACTCAAAATAACATTGAGACCGTCTCTGGCCAAATACTAACATCCAAATTCTCTTTTTTCATTTTATTACTAATCCAGATAAGCATTGGATCAATATTCATCATCAAAAATCCATATTAAATCCAAAAAAACATATTTCACTAAACTTACTTTTTGATCTGTGTTCTGGATTTTCAATCACATGAAAGCCAATGAAAGTTAGATAGTGTCTTCTCAGGATTGTTTCTGTGAAAGATTCCAGAATAGAACAACTGCCAAAAATAAAATCTCCAAAACAACGTTCATAATTTGTTATGAGTAATTTGATTTAAGCAGTATTATCTCAGATCGGTGATTCTTGTAGAAAATCAAACCGAACATGTTCGAAAGCCAATTTAATTACACACAGTATATTGACTGTTTGAACTTCTCTGTACTAATTTCATAGTAACAACCCTTACAGACTTGCCAACTTCTTTTTTTAGAATATTCAGGGTTACCTCATAATAAACACAGTACATTTTGCCACCACATTTTGGATAGGGTATTGGTATGTACATTTCCATGCCATATACATGTCAAAATATCATAAAAAGAACAAGTAGAACTGATAAATTATCCATAAGAATTCAGATAACAATCAAAATCACCACCAACACTGAATTTGTCTGAGATTTGAAATTAAATTAGGATAGATCATATCATATATCATACAATTATTAACTATCTAAAATTTGAGCGGTCCGACGAGTCATGTAAGGACGATCCAATTGAATTCGGATTTGGAATCATGCAGACAAGGAAGAGAAGATGGAGCCGATAGCATGAACTTTGAGGAAAACATACTGCAGATACGTATAATGATAATCTCTATTGCAGTACCGATTGTATTCATCCGCGTCCATTCTGCCGTCCCCTGACATCCGCGTGGAGTTCAAGAACAAGACTGGAGAGCCAGAGTTTGTCTAGGCCGTCAACTCTTGCATTTGCATAGTAATCCTGAATAGGGGTATTATTCTGGAAGAATCGTGTTCAACGAGGAATATCTGTGGGCCATATTTGCAGGATCAAGACCTGTTACCAATCCGGACGGCAGTATATCGATTGTAAGAATTTATTCGATTTATACGGTCACGGCACACAAGATTGGACATACTATGGGGCTTGGACATGACGAGCAAGGCAACACAGTAGACATGATGGACCCGTATTATGATCATGAAGTCAAAAAATCTCCAATAACAAGAGAAATGGCGATTGCAAGAGTGGTAATATGGGAAGAAAGAGATCAATAATCAGTTCTCATACAGATACAATCCTACAGCATATGCCGGAGCCCATGGATCACAATCAAATTTCTAAATGCATATGTTTTCCAGCAAACTTCGATTAAAAATAGATGCATTATAGACAAATGAAATAATTAAAAACAGTGAAAAAATATCAAAATCTCATTCAAAAATAGGGCAATTTGTTCAAAATGTAATTTATGCAACCAATGCAATTCTGATCTTTTGGATCCGGATGATGTGAAATGTCTTTGTCTATGGCAGATATTGGCTCCTGTTTGAATGTCAGATCACATCGATAACATTTCCAAACAGTTGTAGTTTGCATGTTATTTCTCTTTTAGAATCTTGTCGTTTTCATTAAACTGCTCTTGAATATTGCTTGTTGTATTTCCATATTTAATATTCAATTCCTCGTTGTATTCGATTAGTTCATTTTGAGTAACTGCTGCCTCTTGTTGGAAGATTTTTGTTGCATCCACTGAAGATTTACCTTTCTCAAGGGCATATTCCTTGGCTTCACGTGCATCATCTGTCCTTTTCTCAGTAAATAGAAATTGATGCCAGAAGATATTCTTTACAGAATAATCAATGTCAGCTAGGAACCTCAGAAAGGCATTTCTTGGAGAGTGAGATTCATTTTTTGCTTCAAGTGATTTCAATTGATCTTCTAATTGTGAAGGCGTTTGTATCATATGTTCTGGTATGATCTGTGCTCTTTCATAGATCTCTTTCTTTACGCTCTCAGTTTTTTGCCTCTCCGTATCTTCAGAGATTACCCGTAAATGAAGATCATATTTGCTGTTGTCATAACTGCTTGTCTTTGAATTTTCTCCTTCAGGATTTTTACTCTTGTCTAAAATCTCAGGTGATTCAATTACCTGATATTTGACTTGTCCTTTCAAGTGTAGTGAATCATTTGTTGCAAAGACGGTAATGATGTGTTCTCCCAGATATGCAGGAATATTTGACATTATTGAGAATTCTCCTGCAGAGTCAGTAGTTGTAATTCCCACACTGGATGGAAAATTTGCCTGAATTTGGACATTGGGTAATGGTTTACCATCAGAGTTTGTCACAATACCATTAACAAAAGGATACTGACCCAGTCCAAATTCAGACATGCTGCTTATAGAAAGTTTCATGCCACTTTCCTCAGCCCATATAGGTGAAACAAAAACCGACATCAGAACACCAGATAATAGTCCCAAAAGTGGAATCATGTTATACATGTCTTTTTTATTTAAAAAAATGAAATTAATTCCAAGTATTGAAAAATATGATCAGAACATCTGAAAATTATTGACTTAAAGCATGTAAATCCTATTTTGTACGACATTCCAATCGTTTAATGAGTTTTTAATAAAAAAGATGTCAAATAATTTAAAAAAAGAGATATTGGGAATGTATATGATGTACAATCCATCCTCATCATTAGGTCATAACAAATTAGATAATGAAAGAAAAATTTGAATATTATCGTGTGCAACATGGTTTTCTAAAAGAATGCTATTTCATTGATAGGACATATCAAAAGATGTTCACTTATCAGGACATAGGATTACCTAGCAGAATTTTGTTAGGAGTTTTTGAGTTGCATTCGTAACCATAACTGATAGTGATACAGGACATTACCAAGTCTCCCATTCAAAATCATCGTTGTTGGATCTTCAAAACAAGATTCAATAGATCAAAGATTTTTAATAATTTTCATGTGAAGCTTGTGGATAAAAGTCACTTTTCGGTGAGGTTAGGATCAGCTAAATTTCGTCGGTATTATATAGAGAAACAAAACAATTTGGAATATGGCGGTGCTAGAAATCAAAGATCTTCATGTTACAAGAGAGGGTAAAGAGATTTTGAAGGGAGTAAATTTGAAAACAGGTCCAGGAGAGGTACACGCCATAATGGGTCCAAACGGATCAGGAAAGAGCACGTTAGCTTATACATTACTTGCACATCCAAAATACGAAGTCACACAGGGTGACATACTATTAGATGGTGAAAGTATCTTAGAATTAACCGCAGATGAAAGGGCAAAGAAAGGATTGTTTTTAGGATTTCAATACCCAACCGAAGTTTCAGGCGTAGGATTTTCTCACTTTCTAAGAACGGCATATAACTCATTAAGCAAAGCACTTGAAGGAGATGATAGAGAAGTATTCATCACAGTTAGAGAATTTCAAAAATATCTAAAAGAGAATCTAGAAAAAGTAGGGTTGAAAGAAGAGTTTCTTTCAAGATATCTCAACGAAGGATTCTCTGGAGGAGAGAAAAAACGTGCAGAAGTTTTGCAAATGGCCGTCCTAAAACCAAAAATTTCAATTTTAGATGAGCCAGATTCAGGATTAGATATTGATGCGGTCCAATCAGTAGCCAAAGCAATCAGTAAAGTATCAAGTAAGGATGCAACAGTTATTGTGATAACTCACTATGCCAGAATTTTAAAGTTCTTAGATAAATTGGATTATGTACATGTGTTTGCCAGAGGAAAAGTATTGAAAACAGGTGATGCTTCACTTGCAGACAAACTAGAAGCTGAAGGTTATGATTGGGTATTAGAACAGACCGTCTAATTGAATTTAAACAAAACAATCTTCTAAAGAATGACGATTTACAAAGTAACAGTAGAGTTCTCTAAAGAATTTTTAGAAATCAAAGAAAATCAAATAAAAATCGGTATAAAATCAAAGCCACTCAAAGGTGAAGCAAACAAAGAAATCATCAAGAAAATTGCAAATCATTTTGGAGTATCGTCATCACAAGTTCAAATAAAATCAGGACATAAATCACGAGAGAAAATAATAGTGATCCTACAATAGAAAATAAGGTTTTTTGTTTAAATAGGGTTTCAAAATTAAAGAGAATGTGTCAGAAAGAGATAATCAATATTATTTTAATTTCTCATTTTTCAAAGTAGATCCTAAATGGAGATGGATGGCAGATCTTGCAAAAGAAGAATCTGCAAAAGAAGTGGAAAATGTAATTAACAATTCAGGAATCAGGTTTAGATCGTATTCAAATTTAGGATTAAGAGACGATGCAGATTTTTTGTTTTGGTTTGCAGCAAAATCAGTTGAAGAGATACAGGTGGTGATTGAAAAACTATACAAAACAGTGTTTGGAAAATACGTAATTCCATCTAGGACATATTTATCATGTACACGACCATCAATTTACGTACAAGAACAAAAGGCTCATGGATTTGTCACGGGAAATGAGGCAAAAAAACATGTCATCGTATATCCATTTACAAAGACAAGGGAATGGTATCTCCTATCAAAAGAAAAACGCCAGGAAATAATGGATGAGCATATTGAAGTAAGTAAAAAATATCCACAAGTCATACTCAATACAACATACTCATTTGGAATACATGATGAGGATTTCATGTTAGCATTTGAAGTAGACAACATCAGGGATTTCCAAGATCTCATTATGGATTTAAGGGAAACTCAAGTATCAGCATATGTCAAAAATGACATACCAATGATCGTATGTGTGAAAAAAGATATCCTGTCATTGATTTCCAGTTTAGGATAAAAACAATAGAACTAAGTACAAAAATTTACGTCATAGTCAAAATATCACAGGTGCAAATCTTGGATAAACATAAATGGTTAAATTTTAACTGAAGAAACAGTTTTGAAATACATAAAAAAAGAACATAAAACAATGGAGGTTAAAAATTGAATTACAATAAACTAGGAAAGACAGACATCAAAGTTTCAGAACTAGGGTTTGGCGCATGGTCTATTGCACTTGACTGGTGGGGCAAAAAAATTGAAGAAGATGAGGCAAAAAGAATGCTTAAGAAGGCATATGACTTAGGAATAAACTTTTTTGAAACAGGCGATATGTATGGAAAAGGAAAAAGCGAGAAATTGATCGGAGATGTTTTCAAAGATATGCGAGATGAGGTTGTCATATCTACGAAATATGGTTACGATTTTTCAGAGGTTGAACAAATTGGACACAGTGAACTCCCACAGAAATTTGATAAAGAATTCACAGTAAAAGCACTAAGAGACAGCCTAGAAAGATTACAGACAGATCACTTAGATATGTATGGATTGCACAACCCAAAATTAAGACATATCAGAGATGATTCTATTTTTAATACACTTGACAGTTTTATTGCTGACGAATCAATCAAAACATACCAAGTTGCATTAGGCCCTGCGATCGGATGGACGCAAGAGGGTCTGGAAGCAATGGATAGACCAAATGTTAGTGCAGTTCAAACAGTGTATAACATCATAGAACAAACCCCAGGAAATGAGTTAATGAGAAAAGCTGAAAAGAAAGATGTTGGAATTTTAGTCAGAGTTCCAGAGGCATCAGGGATTTTAACTGGAAAAGTCAATGCAGATACCAAGATAGATGAGAAAGATCATAGATCAGTAAGGAAAGGAGAATGGATCAAGGCATCATTGGAAAAAGTTGAACAACTCAGACCAATTGCAGAGAGAAACGGGCTAACAATTACAGAATTAGCAATGAAGTTTATTATGTCAAAGAAAGGATTTGCGTCAGTTTTTCCAACGGTAGTAAGTGAAGAAGAGATAGTTAATTACGTAGAGATGGCAGATGGCAAATACATCTCAGCATCAGATATGAGAGAAATTGAAGAGTTGTACAATACATGGCCTTCCTATGAGCTGAAGGCAACACTTCAAGCAAATTAATTTGTAAATGGATAATCCAATAGATTTTAAAAAAACATTAGAAGTGATTGAGGGAATGAAGATTGCCAGAATAGGCAATTATAAAAAATGGGAAAAAATCATCAGAAAAATCAAAAAAGAACAGCCATTAAACTTTGGAGAATTGGAATATTACACAAATCTGACTCGAATTTACAAGAATTCAAACATCACCAGTAGAAGTAAATCATACCATACAAAACTATCTGAACAAGATGAGAAACCACCATGCAATATTTGTGGAAAAAATTCTCTATACTATTGTAACATGAATGATCAGTATCTTTGCATTTTACACATAATAGGACATGATGAAAATGAGTTCTAAGCAGATGTTGTTTCCTCGAAGATGAAGGAATTTTCTACAAAATATTCTACACGTGTTTTTTTAAATTCACGAGAACTGAAGAGGATTTTGTAGTCATCAACATGTATTTGATCTTGAATTGTTTTTGCCATCTCATTTGCCTCATGATGAGTTTTACAGTGAATCATGGAAAACACATTGTATGGCCAATCGTCATATGTAGGTCTCTCATAACAGTGACTTACTTGTGGAAAAGATCCCAATGTTTCCCCAACTTCAGAAATTCTATCTTCAGGTACTTTCCAAACTATCATACCATTTGCAGTGAATCCAACTTGTCTATGTCTTAAGATAGCAGCAAATCTTCGCATCACACCTATATCTTCATAGTATTTCATTTTTTCAAATAACTCGTTTTCAGTAATGCCAAGATTTTTTGCAGATTTTACAAATGGTTCATCAACAATATCCATGTCCTTTTGTAATTCACGAATAAACTCTTTGTCCTCTTCTGTAGCTTCAAATTTTATATTTTTAATTTCTTTTTTTGCTTCTGTAGGTGCAACCTCATGTTTCTTATCATCAACCATGTCTAGTTTTACACCAATCTTGAACAATTGTAAAGTTGGAAGCATCCTAACTTTTTTAATCCCTTTAAGAACATTGAATCTGTCAAGTTCTTCTTTTAAATCAGAACCAGGTGGAACAGCTAAAGTGAACCAGAGGTTAAATTGATGATCTCGCTCATAATTATGACTTACACCAGGGTGTCGGTTAATTTGATTTGCAACATTTTCTAATTGATCATCTTCAATTTCCATTGCGACAAGAGAGCTTGTATAACCAAGTTTGCGAGTATCAAAGATAGCACTTAGTTGTCTTAAAACCCCAGTCTCTTTGAGGTTATTCAGTCGGTTTTTGATATCTTCTGGGGGGGTGTTAAATTTTTTAGCAATGATATCAAAAGGTCTGGTTACAAGAGGAAACGTCCATTGAATTTCATTTAAGAGTTCCTTATCAGATTCATCCATAGAAGCCACTATGACATTAACTGGTTCATTGAATTAAAAATGTAGCTGGTGCTTTACGCCTTGATTTTTAATACATAAATAGAAACTCCGGTCCATTTGATCGATGATAGTTGATCTAAACATTCAAGACAAAACAATAATGGTCATCGGGAGTGGAAAAGAGGCTCAAAAAAGAATCAATTCATTGTTAAAACAAAATTGTAAAATAATTGTAATTAGTGATTCAATCAATGCTAAAATTATCAAACTATCAAAAACAAAAAAAATCAAATTTAAAAAACAAAAAATTCAAGACGTAAAATTCATTTCAAAATTCAAACCAGACATAATCATCACCACCACAAATGACAAAAAAATAAATCAAAAGATAATCAATGCTGCAAAAAAGAAAAAAATCATAGTATACAGTTCAGATAGTCCTGAAGACAGTGATTTTTCAAATCCAGCGATAATTGATTTTGAGAACACAATCCAGATTGCAATTTTTACAGGAGGTCAGAGCCCAATCATGGCAAAAAAGATCAAAGTCAAATCAGAAGAAATATTCAAGAAAATAATTTCAAAAGAACATATCGCTCAAGTCAAAATTCAAAAGATCGCAAGAAAGATGGCAAAAGAAACTATTCCCACTCAAACTCAAAGAAGTGAATATCTACACAGCGTTATTGCAGATAATGATATTGATCAGTTAATAAAAGACGGTCAAATGAAAAAAGCTGAAAAGCGAGCAATTACAATATTGGAGAATTGGAAATGAATCAAAACATCATCAATGCACGTGTTACTTTTCGTAATTCGCCAATCCATATTCTTGAACAGTTCACTATAAAAGACATAGAAAATGCATATGAACAATTCAAAAAACATTCAGGATTGGATGAGTGTGTAATTATTCAAACATGTAACAGAATAGAATTATTTGGAAAATCAAAAATGAATGATTTAGATAGGATCAAAAAAACATGGGCAGCAATCACAGGACTGGAAAAAGATCTGTTTGATGAGAACATGGAATTTGTAGAAAACCAAGAGGCATTTCATCACTTGTTGAAATTGACATCAGGATTGGATTCCATGGTACTTGGGGAAGAACAGATTCTAGGACAGATAAAAAATTCAATTACATCGGCTAGGGAGATTAAAGCATCAGGACAACACCTGAACACACTATTTGACAAGGCAATTAGAATTGGGACTAGGATAAGGAATTCTAGCGGAATTGGTGCAGGCGGTATTTCGGTTGGCTCAATGGCAGTAAAGCTTGCAGAAGAAAACATTGACGAATTAAAAACAAAGAGGATTTTACTGATTGGGACTGGAGAAGTATCAACACTTGTTGCCAAATCACTACAGAGACGTGGATATGCTTTTGATGTCACAAGTAGAACAATTGGAAGATCTGAAGCGTTTTGCGAAACAATGGGAGGGAGTCCAATTAAATTTGAGCAGGTTCTTGCTGGATTTCATAATTATGACATAATGTTTGTGGCAACTACCGCACCGTATTTCCTTGTGACAAATGAGAGAATAGTTCAGGCAATGAAAGATAAAAAGAAGGGAATGATGATTCTAGATTTATCAAATCCAAGAACAGTTGATGAACGAGTTGCAACTATAGGAGGGGTAAAATTGATGAATTTAGATCAGATTGCCGAAATGGTTGAAAAAAACATGAATGCCAGATTGAACAAAGTGAAAACAGTTGAAAATATAATTAATGAGGAAGTATGTGTACTAGAGGCCTCAATGAAAAGATTAGATGCAGAACCGCTTGTAAAAGACGTATTCAAGAACATAGAGAGCCTAAGAGAAAAAGAATTGCAAAAAGCACTACAAATGCTTAATGAGAAAGACGAGAAAAAGATCAAAATAATTGAAGAGATGACAAAAGCAGTAGTGGAAAGCATCGTCTCAACTCCAATGAACAACATAAGAAAAGCATCGGAGGAGGGCAATCCGGATGTAGTTGAGCTTGCAAGTAAGTTGTTTGACTATAAAAAACACATCAGCATAGACTAGGATTATATTTTACCCAAAGAGAATTTCAACATGTCATTTCCTGTTAGACGTCTTAGAAGATTAAGGATATCAGATAAAATGAGGGAGTTGGTTCAGCAAACAACGCTATCTTCAAAAGATTTCATATGTCCAGTTTTTGTTCAAGAGGATCTAAAAAACAGAGTCAAGATTAAATCAATGTCAGAGATTGAAAGACTCCCACTTGACGATGTAAATGATGAAGTAGAAGGAATTGTAAATTTGGGGATTCCTGCAATAATGCTCTTCGGGATTCCAACTTTAAAAAATGAAGCAGGAACTTCTGCATTTGACGATAAAGGAATTGTTCAAAAAGCGATATCTCAGATTAGGAAAAACTTTGGTGACAAGATAGTAATAATGGCAGATGTGTGTCTATGTCAGTTTACATCAACAGGGCATTGTGGGATTATTCAAGGAAATAAGATAGATAATGATACTAGTTTAGATACGCTTGCAAAGATTGCAGTAAGCCAAGCAAAAGCAGGGGTGGATACAGTCTCACCATCAGCGATGATGGATGGACAAGTCGCCGCAATAAGAAAAGCCCTTGATGAAGAAGGATTTACAGATGTTTCAATAATGTCACATTCAGCAAAACATCGATCAAATTTTTATTCACCATTCAGAGATGCTGCCGAATGTGCTCCTAGATTTGGGGATAGAAAGACATACCAAGTTCCATACACAAATTCAAGAGAGGCAATGATGGAAGTTGAAACAGACATCAACGAAGGGGTAGATATTGTAATGATAAAACCAGCACTGTCATACTTAGACCTAATTGCAGAAACAAGAAGAAGGTTCAACATCCCTGTTTCAGCATATAGTGTTTCTGGAGAATATGCTTTGGTAAAAGCAGCGTCACAATTGGGATACGTAAATGAGAGAGACATCACAGAAGAGATACTATATTCAATTAAAAGAGCAGGGGCAGACATGATAGTGACATATTTTGCCAAATCAGCATCAAGACTGCTTGAAGAGTCATGAGAAACGACGAACGTTTTGAAATTCAAAGAGCCTTTGATTTATTGCCACATGTTATTGGTGCAAGTTGGGCGACAGTTTGGTTCAGGATGAAAGGAGTCAGGAAACCTACAAGAGAAGAGTTTAGAGAAAAGACAGTAGAGTATCTGATGATGATAGAACCAGTTTTCGAATCATACCCCAATGATGAAGCATTTTTGGAAATTTGTAAGTATATCAGGTTTAGAAAAAACGAGGAATATGAAAAAGTAAAATCAGGAAACAACAAAGAGATCGAGACAAGATATAACAGATATGTGGATTATGGTTAATTTTTGTCGCATTGCAAAAAATCGGATAGAAATAGTTGGAAATAACTAGTCCTTAGGTTTTGTTGAATTTTTCATAAACTTGTCAACAAGTTCTTCAATCTGTTCATCGGCAATAATCACTTTATCTTTTAGACGGGTGTTTTCTTTAATTTTGATCATCATAACAATAAAAGAGATTACAGAAGTGACGCTTCCAATAATCGTGATAACCAGAATCAGATCAAGTGAATAATTCACTTGGTTGTTTAGAATACTGTCTTTACCATTTGCCGCTTCCAGATTATCAGGATCTACCTCTAAGGCCTCATCATAATACTTTAATGATTCATCTAAACGTCCAGTGTTTTGCAGATTTTTTGCTTTTCCAAGCAAAGCATCAATGTTATCAGGATCCAATGACAGTACTTTATCATATAGTTGTTCAGATTTTATATTCTTGTTTTCAAGAAAATATAGTTTGGCCATTCCTGACAACGCAGTAATATTATTTGCGTCAATTTCCAGAACGTCAGTAAAAGCATCCTTAGACAGGGCATATTCCTCTAATTCCAGATATACCTGGCCTTTCCCATTCAATGCCAGAACATTATCCAAGTCAATTTGAAGCACTTTATTGAAAAGGATTAACGCATCATTATTTTGATTAATGTTAGAAAGAGCACTAGCTTTTGCAACCAAACCAGGAACATATTCAGAATTTTGTTCCAATACGATGTTAAAAAACAGTATCGCATCATCGTATTGTTGTTTTTTTACCAAAACATTTCCACTTCCAATTAGAGCATCAATGTTTTTTACATCGATATCTAAAACAGAATCAAAAACATCTTGTGCATCATCATATCTATCAAGATAATAAAATGAAGTGCCCAATCCAATCAGCCCAAGGACATTTTTTGGTTCGATGACTAGAGATTTTTCAAAACTTTGAAGTGCTTTCACATATTTTCCCTGAATCAAACGAATCGAACCTTTTTCATTTAACGCATCTATATTGCCAGGATCACTTTCCAAAACAAGATTTAGTTCATTAATTGCATTTTCATACTGTTTGTCTTTGACAAAACTTTGTGCATTTTGAAATAATTCTGTATATTCATCAGACATTTGTGCATAAATCAAGGGGAATAAAGATCCTGCTAGAAACAGCAAAACCAGACATTGTAAAGAACGAATGTTAATCATGATATCAAATCCACTTTTGCTTTCTAAAATACCCATAAAAAGAAATCTTCTGTTCAATAATTAAGCGTCACAGTTTATCAGATCAATCTTAGTTTTGACATCTTTTGCGTCACCAATACACAGTGGTTCTATAGATAGAGTCTAGTTTTTTGGATGTTTTCTAGAGCAACATGATAAATACCCAATCCTATTTATTCTTCCTACATGCCAAGACAAGTTTGAAAATATGATCGAATGCACATATCAAATAGTTGAAATAATCATGAAAATTAGACATGTATGTGCCACTTCTCACAGACAAGGACATTAAAAAATTGGAAGAAGCATGTGTAAAGTTATCAGAAGAAGACAAAGTAAGACATGTCGGAGTCATTAACCAGCTTGGAAAATTGATTGCAGGAGGTTTGAAAAAAGGATTAACACCGACATTAGAAGATGACAAAATAAGAATGATGTATATGCAGATGCAGTTGGATTTTAAAATGAGGCAGGAATTAGACGATCTGTTAGGTCCGATTGACTATATCGCATCAAGGAGAACAAAACAGCTAATCATCAGCGTACCAATTGGTGAAAATTTAGTTTTAATCACAGCAGAACCAGATGCAGACGATAAGAATATCATAAAAAGAGCAGAAGTATTGTTTGACGACATCACTATAACAACAATTTAGAATTGTTTAGTTTATCTATTGACATATTCATTATTCAATCAGCATGGCTTTTGAAGCGATCCTATTCATAGCAGTATTGCTTATTGCAGCAAAGATAGGAGGGGAATTACTTCATAGAATAGGCCAACCGGCAATACTTGGAAATGTTCTTGCAGGAATCATTGTAGGTCCTGCATTTTTGGCAATAGTGCATCCAATTGAAGCAATAGAACTTTTTGTCTCAATCGGGGTATTTTTCTTGTTCTTTCTAATAGGTCTTGAAGAAATCGATATTGCAGGTTTATTCAAAGTCATGAGAGGGAAGATATTTGCAGGTTCTGCAATTGCATTTTTGATTCCATTTGTGGTTGCAGGAGTTTTCGGAGTGGCCATAAATATGGATTTTGTGAAGGCGTTTGCAATTGCAAGTGTCATTGCAGCTTCGAGTTTGGGAGTCACAGCTAAGGTACTAAGTGATCTTGGAAAACTGAAATCTACGATCGGGTTAGAAATTTTTACTGTAACTGCAATTGTAGAGTTTATTGCAATAATTTTTGTAAGTGTATTTATTCAGATAGATACAGGCTCCGAACTTCCAGACATAACTGAAATGGTTTGGCTTTTTGCAAAAATGATACTCTTTTTTGCAGTAGCAGGAATCATCTCTGTGTTTGGATTGCCGCCGTTCTTTAGACTGCTTAAAAATCATCTTCGTGTCAAACAAGCATATTTTGGCATTGTGATTGGAGTGATTCTACTGGTAGCATATTTTGCGGAAATCAGCGGAGTTCACGGGGCCATAGGTGCGCTTCTTTTAGGTATTGCAGTATCAAGGATGAGCAAAGACGAATATCAGGAAATTTCAAAGAATGTCAGCGTAGTAGGGTACGGAATTTTCATTCCAATATTCTTTGCAGGTATTGGACTTCATTTCAGCATGGCATTTTTAGAATTAGAATGGTGGATAATCATAATTTTCATAGCAATCATGACAGGAGTAAAATTTCTGAGTTCCTACATCGCAGTACGCATAGCAAACATGCGACCTGCAACAACTGTAGCATATGGAGTAATGTCTAAAGGGGCAGTGGATTTGGCGCTGATGTTGTCTTTGCTTCAGGCAGAAATAATGGGCGACAAGTTATTCTCACTTTTAGTTCTCGGAACACTGATTACCATGATAATATCAACGGTGGAACTCCAACGTAAATTAAAGAAGATAATACATGTCAAAGTAGGAACTCTAGAACTTGGTCTCATTCCAATCTATTTCAGAAGAGTGGTGTCAGATACTCCAGTCATTGCAATTATCAATACAGAATTTTCCAAAACAAGACCAGATATCACAATCAAAGAATTTGTTGAAAATAACAAAATTACAAAAAGCCCATTTCTGGTATTTGATAAAGAAGAGAATCTTGTAGGGCTTGTCTCAAAGAATGAGATAGACAGATCCCATAAAAAAACACGTGACAGCACAACCATTGCAGATGTGATGTATAGAAAATTCCATACCGCATTACCTGACGAATATCTATTTTCAGTAATTCAAAAAATGAACACTCATCCGTTTGACATGATCCCAATCATTGATCCTAAAAACAGCGGAAAGGTAATCGGAATTGTAACAAACAAAGGAGTAATGGAATTATTAACAGATACTAAGAATATCAATTCCATGCCAAGGTGATTTTAGCAATCACGGTTACATAAAATATGCTCATTAGAGTTTATCACTAAATCTGGCCCTGAATCGGTCAACTCTGCTTTGAGTATGATATTCATCAGGATATGATTTCCTATTGGAACGCTCTCTCATTTCCTCTTCATGCTCTTTTCTTGCATGATGAAGCCTGTCTTTTTCATGGATGAATTCCATGCCACATTTTTGGCATTTAACTATAGTTTTATGATGTTCGGGTCTTACGTGTGCTACCAGATCTTCATGGTTTGAGAATTTAGCATCACATTGAGTACAGTTATTTCTTGTATTAAATGGATTTTTCATAAATATAGAGAGACACAATTCCAGAGTTATAAAGTTAGGTCATGTGTTTCGTAGTTGAAAATCAACATGTCAAAAGTCAATTAAAAATTTAACTGTCCTTAATTTTTCTGAAATAAATCAATACATGGTCTTCATTTTTTTCTTTTTTCGCACATCCTTTTCTTTGGAAGACGACTTCACTGAATAATCATAGTCAGGATATAATTTCAAGAATCGATTTTCAACTCTTTCTTCGCCAGAATCATCATTGATTTCGTTATGCTGTGACATTGTAAATCATCCAACCACAAGATCTGTCAAAACCCTATCCTCTAAAAAACCACGTTAAATCAGAATATCAATGTGTCATTTTTTGATTTCTTGAGTTAGCGAAGTCAAATTATTTAAAAAGACAATTCAACTATCAAGGGACTGTAAAATCTTGTTACTGTCTTTGATCATTTTCGATAAGACATCTGAGGACAATTGCTCTTTTTTGGCCTTACCTGTCAAAGTTTTTATTAATTGGATTTCATACTCAATGCCTATTTTTAAGCCAATTTGAAAAATTTTAGGCAACTTTGACATGTTGGGAGACACCACAATTTCAGTCGTTTTTTGATTTTTTTCATGTTTAATGTCAATAGAATTTTTTACTATCATTTCCAATAATTTTTCAAAATTTTCATACATATTTGACTCTAATTTTGTCATAGTGTATTTTTTTGACATTGTAACGGTTCTTTTAATATTAAGTAAAGCTTGATTAGATTCAACATTTTCAAAATCTTGAGAGGTAAGCTCTATGCCATGTGCATCTTTAATGGCATTTACAATATCAGAAATCGCATCTTTTCTGCAAGAAGACAGAGTCTTTCCAAATGGACAATTTTGACAGTTTGTGGTATAGTATCTAAACCCTTTATTCCCAAAACTAGACAACACCAATTTATTTTGATTTCGAAGTTTTGTCATGACTCTTGACACTACAGCCTCATCAATGTCAATAATGTTAGAGATTTCTTGATTAGAATAGGAGCCCTCATCAAGCAATTCTAAAATTTCTTTTTCAATTTCTCCGGGAGATCGTCTGGATTTTTCTTCAATCGCATCTGCAATATAGTGCTCTGAAAGTTTTTGTTCAGTATCCACTACAAGTTTTATTCCGTCAAATTTTACATCTAACCCAGAATTTGTTTCAGTCTTGATTATTTTTTCTAACAGTCTTTCAACATTGGAAATTTTGAAATTCACAACTAATTGCTTAAGATCGTCAATTTGCACTTGGTTTCCTTTTGAAAGTAAAAATAGTAATGCCCATCGGATTTTTTTTTCGTTACTTGTTTCAATTTTACGGAGAATGTTACAAATTTCAGTTATTTTTTCCCATTTAACATCCTCCAAAACATCTTCAGAATCAGTGACTAAACGAAGTTTGGCAAGGGTTTTTGTAAAAGCATGAAAGTCATTTTTTAGTGCATTAGAATGTACGTTCGTTTTTTGTCTCACGGATTTTTTATACCGTTCAATTAGATCTTTCTTTAAGAGAAATTTTTCGTTTCTTAGATCGTCAGTATCATATTTGAAGAATTCAAAAAAGGAAAACGCAGGCGAATTAAGGACATTAGGCTCCAATAGTTTTAGAGCCTCCATAATAGAAGAAGAAAGTGCCAATCTAAACAATCGAGCATGGACTTCCCATGATAAAAACTTGCATATTTGGACATATTTAACTAAAGTCAGATCAGCATTCAAAAACTATATCGCATCATAGGAGTCATTTTCTTTCTCTGAACCATAATGCTATCAAGGATTTTCGTATAATTGGATCTAAAAACAGGCATAAAGAAAAGAAATTGATCATCAGTTCATGCAAGAACAAGCAGATATAGAAAATTGGATTGAGTGCAAAAATAAATCACGTTTTATATCATTGCACAAGATAGGGTGCGGAAGTGACTTACTTGGATAAAAAGAAGAAATAACACATCTTATTTAATTAAAACACAAGGGTTTTTTCTTTGTTATTTTTATTTTCCGCAACAGGCGACATTTAATTCTCTTATCATAGGCAGGAAAACAAGATCTAATGTTTTTGTCATAAAATCATAGAACATAATACAAATATCAAAATCTGAATGGCTAGTGCGTATTAAGAGATGTTGAATAGTTTCTTGGCATTTTTGTACATCAGATAGTCTCTGAATTCTTTTTTGATGGTGAGTTTAGCTACAAAATTCAGATATGAGTCCATACTGCTGATGGGCCAATCAGTGCCATACAGCAGATATCGTGGCTCTCCTGCATAGTTTATCAGTTCTGCGACTTTTTCTTTCATCATTTTTTCAAAAAAGTGGTCAAAAGAGCCAACAACAAGGCCAGATACATCGGCGTAGACATTGTGATTTTTGTAAATGACCTCCTGAGCGTCTTGGATCCAGGGATTTCCTAGATGACACATTACGATTTTTAGTTCGGGATTATCTACAGCCACATCATCAAGGTTGAGGGGTCTAGAGTAGCGCAATTTGCCTGTGCTAGAAAATGTATCACCAGTATGAAACATCACAGGAATGTCAAATTCAATGCAAGTATCGTATACTTTTTGATATCTTTCATCGTAAGGATAATAGTGTTCATAACCAGAATAAATCTTCATGGCTTTGATTCTGCCATCTTTGATTAATTGTCTATAACGTCTAAGATCCTCATCAGTGTGATGATCTATTGTAAATCCAGCCGCAACGCCAAGATTATCATATTTTTTAATCCCTTCAATAATTTTTTCAGTTGAAGGTCTTTCAGAATTTATTTTGTAAGAAGACAAAATTATTGCATAATCAACATTGTTGCTAACCATCTCGGTTTGAAGCATTTTTAATCGATCTTCTAACAGCGGAATATGCTGCGTCAGTTCGTACTGATTCACATGCACATGACAGTCGATAATCATTGTTTTTCTACAAAATGAGGATTTTTCCATTCAATAAAAGTTGCATTGTTTAATGATCTCGGATCCTTCATGTAATTAGGCAGTATTTTGATGAATTTGAAGCCATTACGTATCTGAAATGACAGAACAGGTTCTTTAATTTCATGACGCTTGACCTTGTGCACATACTCTAGTGGGGAGAGTTGCGCGTTTTCACAGTAGTTGATCAGTCTTGCTCCAGCTATTATTCTGCGTAAGTTCAGTCTTATTGCCAATGCCTTTCTTGCATCATAGAGTTTTGTAGCAACGCCCAATCTCCTATGATCAGGATGGGATGATACATCTGCACCATAAAGAGAATCGCCATTTGGATCATGGTTTTTAAAAAAACTATCGCCACAGGCGTCTTTCCAAGTGTGTTCCTGATATTCAGATTTCAACTTAACAATTAAACTACTGCAGGATCCAATAATTTTTTCATGATACTCTGCAACAAACTGACCTTCAGGAAAGATTTCCAAATGAGCAGATAATTGGTCAGGTTTCCAATATACCCCTTCAGCAGCCATTGCAGGAAATGCAACTTTTTGTAGTTCTACAACTTTAGGAATGTCATCTTTTGTCATCGTACGTACAATCACATGACTGTGTCGTGTATGGATGGAAGTGTCTTTATCCATTTCTTCATTTATAGTGATTTAAAAGATCCTGATCAAATGTAATATCGTCGTTTTTAGATTTCTTTTTAAAAATATCAGTTAATTTCTTTATTGTATGTCCTACCTCGATTTGATTCCACAGTAGTAAGAACAAAAGACATATTTTAACATATACAGTAAAATGTTGTCAGCAACATTCTTGTTTTAATTGGTTAAGGAATTTTTTTAATAGCAATGTTCTCTTTTTAGCTTCAATTTTACCGGATTTTGTGTTCATTAGCGATTCAAGTTTCAATAGTTTTTGAAAGAAATGATCAACAGTCCAGGTTTTATCATCAGGCTTATGTCTGTTGCAGAAAGGATCGTTTGGATTGTAAAATGGGCGTTTAAGCAAGCCCGCAGTAGCAAATGCTCGTGCAATACCTATTGCTCCCAAAGCATCCAGCCTATCAGCATCTTGAAGAATTTTTCCTTCAAGAGTTTTAGGAGTTTTATTTTGTGAAAAACTATGATCGCGAATGGCATCTGAGATGATCACTATTTCTTCATCAGAAAAGGGGTATTTTTTTAAAATTTGTTTTGATTTTTTTGCGCTATTAATTGAAGACAGTTTAGAATTCTTGTGAGATTTCGGGTAAGACACTATATCATGCAATAATGCAGCAGACAAGACCAGTTTCTCATTTGCCTTTTCTTTTTTGCATATGTTCTGAGCATTGCGATACACTCTCATAACATGTTCAAAATCATGTGAAGGATCGCTTTGGACTATTTTTTTCACATCACTTTTAATCAAATCAAGGACCTTCATTTAGAATCTCCATATTTTTGGCTTGACAAATTTTATTTTTTTCTGAGTGATCAACACTGTCCAATTTACGGATGCAAACAGAACTATCAGCATAATGCCAAAGCCGTCAATCAATAAGATTCCAGTAAGACGATCTTCAAACAATTCTAAGAAGGGTTTCATCACAGCATTTCCAAAATAAATCATCACAACGTACGAAATAGTTCTGCCAAACCAAAATCCGGCATACATTCCGATGCTTTTTGCATGCATTAACCCATATGCAATGAACAATATGTTGCTTGGAAGGGGGGTTGCACCAAACAGAAATGACGCGATTACATAGCCGTATTTCTTTCGATTAAGATAATCTCCAATTATGTCAAGATTAGATTTCTGCTCTTCTCCAACAAATTTTCTAAATAATCCGCTCATTTTTTTGAGCGTAAATCTACCAATTGTGGCACCCGTTGCACCAACCATTGCCAAAACAATCACATTCAAACTGGGATCAAGAAGATAAAACGATGTCAAGATAATCCAGCTTGGAGGCATTAAAATCGGGGCAGCATTTACTCCGATCAATACCAGAAAAATGCCATAATACGAATATTCACTAAAAATTTCAAAAATGTCCGCCATCTTTCAAGAAATATACTTTTTTTGTTTCTAAACCCTTGTATTCAGGTTCAGTCAGGAAAAAATATCATTTTAATCTAAAAAAATTAAAAAAAATTACATGTTTTTTAGTTCTTTGATTATGTTTTGTAACAAATCAGATCAATCGTACAATATACTTATAAGCAATTCATGCATGTATTAACACATGTCTGAGCTGATTTGGAAGTGTTATCGATGCAATTTAACTTTCAAAGACACAGATGTGGCAAAAATGCATAAAAAAATTTCATCGCATTCCATAACCAAAATAAAAGCAATAGTAGCATAATCTAAAGTATTTCCATCCGTATCACAGTATTAGTAAATAATGGTGCAGAGGGTGGGATTTGAACCCACGAACTCCTGAGAGAAGGGATTTCCTATTTGTGGATCTTGAGTCCCTCTCGGTTGACCGGGCTTCGATACCTCTGCAATGAGAGTGAATAATGACCATTATTTTTCAATTGCTATTGCAGTAAATCAAAAAAATAATTCTATTTTTTGGACAAAGCTTTTAATCGTGTTAATAAGACCTGAAAAGATATGTCAGAATTCATACCAATTTCAGACGCAAAAAAAATGCGTAGTGGGGTTAATGTTGAAGCCATTGTTAAAAGCAAAGGAGACGCAAGAACCGTGAATCTAAAGAGTGGAGGAACAGTAGGTGTCTGCGATGCAATCATAGTTAACGGCGATGAAACTGAAGACAACCAAATGAAACTCACATTATGGGGTGATGACATCAAAGCAGTAAATGTTGGAGATAAAGTTGTCATCACAAATGGATATACCAATGAGTTCAAAGGCGAAGTGTCCTTGACCAAAGGCAAATACGGTAAGATGGAAATTAATCCATAGTCAGAATCACAACTCAATAGTTTCTTTTATTTTGATAATTTTTCCAATCTACAAATATCACTAGCAATCCAACTATCAACACAATAATCCCCAATATGATCAAGATTCCTGAAACAATGAGTGGGAAAATCATTTTCATCACAGGCGAATTTGGATTTGAAAGAGCATCTGAGTTTTCAGGATCTTCTGAAAACATCACAACGACATCAACATTATCATCCCCAATGTTTTTAATTTCAAAATTCAACGTATCTGACGTAGTGATTTCCAGGACTTCAAATAAAATTGGCTCATCTTGAATAAACACGCCATAGTCATCACCAAAAATATTGGATATTTTCACAGACAGTTTATCTCTTGATTGATAATCAATTATCTGAATTCCCCATAAAAGTGAAACGTTAGACGAAGATATGTTATAAGAGACATATGCTGAATCACCAGGCATAATTTCAACTTCATCTGAAACATCATCAAACATGCCTTCAAACAATAACGGTACTGAAAGATCACCGGATTTGGAAATACTGGAAGGGATGGACAAAGCAGCAATTGAGAGTGAAATTCCAATCAAGATCACACCGGTAATTGAAATTACGATGCCTTTTTTGTCCATCATGGAAAATTAGTAAAAAGCTACTTTTATGTTATAGAAGCTAGATGTTGATGAAAATCAGAATTATCCAGACTTCTTTTTAGCTGGCTTTCTTTTGGCCGCAGTCTTTTTAGCTGGCTTTCTTTTGGCCGCAGTCTTTTTAGCTGGCTTTCTTTTGGCCGCAGTCTTTTTAGCTGGCTTTCTTTTGGCCGCAGTCTTTTTAGCTGGCTTTCTTTTAGATTTACGTTTCTTTGCCAGGAACTCCTGAAGTTTTAGAGATGCCTTATCTAACGCGCTTTTAGCAGATTCTTCCATTTTGATTCTTTTTTCCAATTCTTTCACAAGTTTTTCCGCAGATCTACGACTGGCTACCATTGTTTCACGTAGGGTAGGTTTTGATTTAGATTGTTTTTGAATGGTTGAGGTGATTTTTGATTGGATATTCGAGTAGTTTGCGATTTCATCTGAGATCTTTTTTGTGGTTTTTTGCCTACTTTTGATTTCAGAGACAAGTTCTTCGATATGTTCGGTTAATGAGCGTAATCTATCCTCAGCATTTTGCTTTTCTTCAGGATTTTCAGCAAATTCAATTTCTTGTTGAATATTTTCAGCTGATTCTTTTTCTCTTGCAAGACGTTCTTCTGCTGATGCTATTAGTCTTTCAGTACTTTCTAGTTGAGATGTTTTTTGGTTAAGTATTGTAGAAACGTCAGATGCGTTCTCTTTTTCAGAATCTATTTTTTTTTCAATTGATACAATGCTAGAAGCTGAACGTTTTTCAGCAGATCGGTATTTTTTTAATTCTGCTTCTGCTTGTGTCCTTAGCTTTGTTGCTTCTTGTTTCTTTTTACGTAATTGAATTACTAATTTTTCTATTGATGCCAATGTTACAATGATGATAAAAGACTCGGTTAAGTTGTTAATATGTTCATGATTTGACTTAGATGTAAAGAAAATTAACCAACTTTGATCGCAAAATTAATTTTTTAAAAAATATTAGGTAAGAGATGTCATCATACTCAATGGATTTCCATCCTAAAGATCTACCAATATCAAAGACATATGATCTAAGAGATGAAAAAGAAGCATCAGATGCAGTAGAAGAAATGGTGAAGATTGGTTTTAGGGGCAAGAAAGAAGGATTCAGAGTGTTATTTCCAAAAGAATCAAAAACTGCAAAAAGAATCGGATACACGGTAACAACTGGTGTAACATATGGACTAAAACAAAAAAAAGAAGTTCCAAACGTAAGATATTGGACATATCATCATGATGTTGATCATTATGCGATAGTTTTGATAAACAGTGAGGCGTTAAGGGAGTTAGGTTTTTGACAAGTCAAAAATTTTGTAAAGTTTTGTCCTTTTTGCCATAACCCCTGCAAGCATTATGCCAATCATGATTCCTCCAATAACATCCATTGGATAGTGTTGTAAGACATAGATCCTGCTAATTGAGATCATTGCAGGGTAGATAAATAACAAATAAGCACCTCGTGGAAATCGCCCTGATATAGCATAACCCATAATGATTGCAAATATCACCGACCTTGCTGCATGGCCAGACGGATATGATGCGTTAAAACCACCTTCACAGAACAAGGCAAAGGTGTCTTTGCTTATTGGTACAGGAAATGGCGCACCCTTATAGTCAAGATCAGGCCTATCCCTGTCAACACCGCATTTGATGTATCCTGTAAGTAGTGTAGAGATTACAATCAATATCATCAGAGTGATTCCAACCCTTCTAGTTTTTGGGATTATCAACATCAAGATCCCAAACCCCAACATCCACAAGACTTCACCACTTTCTGTGACGTATTGCATAATTAGATCAATTGTCGGGTCTCCAACATTTTGGAAGAAAAACAAGATAATAATTTGATCAAAACTTTCGGTTAATCCAAAGTAAACAAATGCAGTCAGGGTTAGAAACAGGATTGTCAGCAGAACAAAAGAGCGCGACCTAATATCAAAAATCCAGCTTTGCAACAGATTGGACCTCAGGCACGTATCTTTTAATTTTTGTCAGTAGATAAGTTTTGAAAACAAGTATTCCATGAAGATACAAAAATCAGTAAAAATAGTCAGATCATCTTAAAGAATTTAACCTAGTAGATAATACGAAAATTATGAAGGTACTCACATTAGACGATTTTGACCTTAAGGGCAAAACAGTTTTCTTGAGAGTGGACATGAATTGTCCAATAGATCCAGTCACAATGGAGATTTTAGGCACTAAACGAATTGAAGAGGCAATTGAGACACTAACAGCACTAAAAGACGCCAAGGTAGTTGTTGCATCGCACCAAGGAAGAGTTGGAAATAATGATTATACTGGAATGGACAAACATGCCAAAGTTCTTGAAAAATTAATGAATAGGAAGATAAAATATGTGGAAGATGTGATCGGGGAAGCTGCACAAAATGCGATTAAGAATTTAGAAAATGGAGATATTTTACTTTTAGATAATCTGCGATTATGCGCTGAAGAAAATTATGAATTCACGCCAGAAAATGCGGCAAAAACCATAATGGTTTCCCGCCTATCCAAGTTGTTTGATCTTTGTGTACTGGACTCGTTTCCAAGTGCCCACAGATCACACCCGTCAATTATTGGGTTTCCGCAAGTCATACCTGCATGTGCAGGAAAAATTGCCGAAAGAGAAGTCAGAAACCTAGATAAGATAATGACAATAGCCAAGGCACCACATGTGATTGTTCTTGGAGGCTCCAAGGTTCCAGATAGACTAGAGGCAATAAAATTATTGATTAAAAACGGTCGTGCAGATCATGTACTGTTAACAGGGCTCATAGGCAATGTGTTTATGCGTGCGCAAGCTAGAATAAAATCGCCTCTTGGGATCAAACGAGAGGACGAAGTGGTGGCAAAAGCTCATGCACTCATAGGAGAATATCCGGATGTGTTTGCAACACCAGTAGACATTGCAATAGACAAGGATGGGCAGCGAGTAGAAATGGACGTCAGAGAGATGAGAAAGGAAGATAAGATTTTCGATCTAGGTCCAAAGACAGTAGATTACTATTCAAAAATAATTGCAAGCGCAGGGACTGTGTTCATCAGCGGACCAGCTGGATTTTTTGAAAAAAAGGAGTTCAGTTACGGGACAAATGCGTTGCTTAAAGCAGTCGCAAATTCCATGGCAACAACAATTGTCAGCGGGGGGCATTTAACAACAGCACTAAAGCAGCTAGAACTGTCAGACAAAATTGAACATATCAGTACTGCAGGAGGGGCGTTGGTGCTTTATCTCACAGGGGAAAAACTACCAATGATCAAAGCGCTTGAAGATGCAGCAATAAAATACAGATCTAAATAGAAGAATTACAAGAAGGGTTGATACAAAGCCTATCTTCAGATGATCCAAGATAGATGTCTCGGCCGCATGCATTGCAGTGGATTTTTTCAAGCAGATCAAACAGTTTCAGATACATCGTAGTAAAGTTCTGTCCGATATTTCTGACAAGGCCTGAATCACAGATATCGTTAAAAAATGATTCAGCATCATCGATAATCCAAGACGGGTCGATATCGCCATTTTGTTTGAGGATTTCAAAAACGTCATCATTTGTAAAGTTGGCATCAATGTCGTTAAATTTTTCAAAAATTATTTTGCGTATCTGAAGTGCGATTGGAGTCGTAGGAGTAAAGTCACTCATACTAGTACAGATTTGCTGCCTCTTCTTTTAGTGTATCCAAATCCTGAGTGTTTTCAAGATGCTTCCCAATGTATGTGTAAAGAGCAGACTTGAGTACTTTGAGAGAAAGCAGGGCACATTTTATTCGAACTGCCTGAAGATGCTCAAGGCCTAGCTCTCCTAGCACGTCATTCTTCTCAATGGCTCTGGCCTCATCAAGGGTTTTACCTTTTGTGATTTCTGTCAGAACTGAGGAACATGCCATGCAAATCGCACATCCTCTTCCATGAAATTTGATATCCGTGATTTTGTTATCATCGATTTTCATATCAATGTCAATACTGTCACCACATAACGGGTTGGAGTCATGGAAAGTCACATCATGATCATCTATCTTCCCGTAATTTGCTGGGTGTCTAGAATAATCAACAATCATTTCATGATAAATGTCTGCATTACTGCTCATAACTTAAACACCTTTGCCACAATATTTAACGAGTTTACTAGAATATCAATGTCTTCTTTGGTGTTGTAAATGTAAAAACTGGCTCTTGATGTTGCAGCGACATTTAGTCTCTCCATCAGTACCTGTGCACAATGATGTCCGGATCTAACAGCGATTCCTTCCTCATCAATGATTTGAGCAACGTCATGAGGATGGACATCTGCAAAATTAAAAGAGATTACGCCGCCACGTTTTGAGATATCTTTTGTTCCATAGATATGCAGGCCTCTAACTTGAGACAACTTCTCCATAGCATATTTTGTTAATTCAACTTCATGCTCTCTCACATTATCCATTCCAATCTTTGTGAGATAGTCAATTGCCGCGCCAAACCCTATCACATCTGCGATATTTGGGGTGCCTGCCTCAAATTTGTATGGCAGATCATTCCAGGTCGTCTCATATTTGTGAACCTCTCTAATCATGTCCCCGCCGCCGTGAAAAGGCACCATGGTTTCCAGTACAGCCTTTTTAACCCACAAGACGCCGACTCCAGTCGGCCCTAACATTTTATGGCCAGAAAATGCAAAAAAATCGCATCCTAACTTTTCAATGTCAACTTTGATGTGAGGAACTGCCTGAGCGCCATCAATCAGAGTAAGAACCCCCGCTGCCTTACATTTCTCAACAATCTTTTGGGCATCAGTTATGGTTCCAAGGACATTTGACATCAGACTAAATGTCACAAGCTTGACCTTGCCAGTTGCCAGAAATTTATCAAGATCATCCAAGATTAACTCACCGTCATCAGCCATTCTGATGTATTCCACTTTAGCATGCTTCTCTTGAGTGAGGAGCTGCCAAGGTACGATGTTACTGTGATGCTCATATTCGGTAGTAACAACAATGTCATTTTCATTGACATGAGATCTTCCCCAGGCATACGCAACAAGATTAATTGCTTCAGTAGTTCCCCTAACAAAGATAATTTCTTGACGATCTTTTACGTTAATGAAATTTGCAATTTTATCCCGAGTCGACTCATATGCTTCAGTTGATTCTTCAGCAAGTGCATAAACGGCACGATGAATATTTGCATTATGATTTTGATAATAGTCAGTAATTGCGTCAATTACTTGATTTGGTTTTTGAGTGGTGGATGCATTATCAAGATAAACAAGAGGCTTGTTGTCTCTTACAGTTCTTTTCAAGATTGGAAAATCTTTTCTCAAATTTTCAAATAATGATTCTGTGCTTTGCAATTTTTAAATCTCCACATAAATTTCGTTGCCATCTATTTTAGTATTGTATACAGTAAGTGGGATTTCAGCAGGAAGGTTTTGTGGCTTGCCATCATCCAGATTAAAAACAGAGAGATGCAATGGGCATCGCACACCTTCTTCACTTAGGAACCCGGTGGAAAGGTCAGCATCAGCATGAGTGCAAATCAGATCAGTGGCATGTATTTTCCCTTTGAGATTTGCCAAGAGAATTTTCTTTGTACCGTGGATAAACCCAAAAAGCTGGCCGTCTCTTACCTGATCCATCGTACAAGCTTTAATCCATTCAGACAAAACTATCACCTATACTTGTAGTGCTGCTCAATTTCAGAATCTTCGTTGTAACGTGTTTCCTCAATTTCAACAAACTTTGCCAGCTCTGCATCGGTGTTAATCGTGAGTTCCCTGTTGTCCCATTTTGATTCGATAAGATATGCAATCCAGGCCCTAACCTGAAATGACATTTTTCTTGAAAGAGGCTCCAGAAATCCCTCAACGATTGTTCTTTCAGCTTCTTCTTGGCTAAGACACCTAGTTTTAAGATAGAAAATCTGTTCTTCATCAATTTGTGCAACAGATGCAGAATGGGTTGCCTTTACATCATTGGTAAAAATCTCCAGTCCAGGAATGGCGTCAGATTTTGCATCTTTGTCTAGCAGAATAGAACGGCCAGACAAAAAGGAATTTGATTTTGAGGCATTTTCTTTAATTCGAATCATGCCTTTGAAGAGGGATTTTGATTTATTTCTAAGAATTGACTTTTCAACAACTCTTGCTTCAGTAGAGGGGCTCTCATGGTTTACATTGGTTTGAATGTCAAAAGATTGCTCATTGTTTCCAAAGATTACTTCAGAATCATTAGATGATGCGCCAGAACCGTTAAGAAAATACTCAATTTTGCATCTAGACAGCATCGAGCCAAAAAGTCCTGAATACCAATTGACTTTGGCATCTTGGGCCAAATCTGTTCTTCGTGTAGAGAAAGTCACAGCATGCTGATCCATCATTTGCAGTGTGGTGATATCCAACTGAGCGTTTGCTGCAAGATTGGTATTTAGCAATTCAAGATAAGCTTGCTGTGTCTCAATGTGTGGTGAGTATTGTTCTTGGACAATTGCGGCCTTGCTGTTTTCATCTGCAAATATCATATTTCTAGAGATTACAGAATGTCCATCATCAGACAGACAGGTCAAAAAATAGATTGGATTGTCAAGTACCAAATTGCGTGGGACGTGAATAAAGATTCCAGAATTAAATGCGGCGTTGTTTAATGCAGTGAATTTGTCATCCCTTGGATTTGATGCGTCTAGTGCTTTTTTCACAAGCTCAGGATTATTTTTAATTGCGTCAGATATAGAAGAGATTACGAGTCCAGTTGATTTTAAGTCGTCAGGCACGTGTATTCTGTGAATGTTAGTTCCAATCTGAATAACAGACGTTTCATGTTCTAATTCGCCTAGTCTTTTTTTAAGAAAGTCTGGAATTGTTTCTGTAGTAGATGTGGAAAGAGATACTTTTTCTGGATCCATTTTTTTTGCATCAGTATATTTGTTGTATAGTGGAGACGTCTCAATTGGCAGGCTGCCGTAGACTGACAGGGAACTCTTTCTGTAATCTTTGAGCCATTCAGGTTCGTTTCTTGACGAGGAGATCCTGTCAATGTGAGTCGTGTCAAGTTTTGAGAGAGTTTGAGACATGATTAATCAAAATGTGAGGCAGTTATCCCACGGAATCGTCCATTTCTAGCTTGATGAGCCTATTTAGCTCAACAGCATATTCCATTGGCAATTCTTTTGTAAATGGCTCCATGAACCCATTGACAATTAGTGATAGTGCTTCTTCTTCGCTGAATCCTCTAGTCATAAGATAGAAAATTTGTTCGTCTCCGATTTTTCCGACGGTTGCCTCGTGGGTGATTGTCGCGTCTTCCTGGTTGATTTCCATGTATGGATAAGTATCAGTTTTTGACGTGTCATCCAAGAGCAGAGCGTCGCATCTTACGGTAGACTTTACGTTTGTAGCACCTTTTGCCACATGCAACATTCCTCTGTAGGTGGAACGGCCATCCAGCCTGCTTACAGACTTTGATGTGACTTTAGAGGTGGTGTTTGGCGCAAGATGGACCATCTTGGCCCCCGTATCTTGATGTTGTCCTTTACCAGCAAAAGCAATGGAGAGTGTTTCACCATATGCCCTCTCGCCCATAAGATAGACTCCAGGGTATTTCATGGTCAGCTTGCTTCCAATGTTTCCATCAATCCATTCCACTGTTGCACCTTCATATGCATAAGCACGCTTTGTTACAAGATTGTAAACATCATTACTCCAGTTCTGGATTGTAGTATATCTTAACTTTGCATCTTTGAGTGCGACAAGTTCTACCACTGCAGAGTGAAGGGATTCTGAGGAATATACAGGCGCAGTACAGCCTTCAATGTAATGGACTTCTGCACCCTCGTCCACGATGATCAATGTTCTTTCAAACTGGCCAATGTTTTCAGCATTAATTCTAAAGTATGCTTGAAGCGGCATGTCAACTTTGATGCCAGGTGGAACATAGATAAACGATCCTCCACTCCAGACTGCACTGTTTAGTGCTGCAAACTTGTTATCCTCCGGAGGAATGATTTTGCCAAAGTATTTTCTGAACAGTTCTGGATGCTCTTTTAGCGCCGCATCAGTATCTAAAAAGAGAACGCCTTGTTTTGCCAAGTCTTCCCTAAGACTATGATACACGACTTCGGATTCATATTGTGCACCAACTCCTGCCAAGAATTTCTTTTCGGCTTCTGGAATTCCTAGTTTGTCAAAAGTGTTTTTGACATTTTCTGGAACATCATCCCAACTTTTCTCTACTTTGTCAGAGGCTTTTGCATAATAGTAGATGTTTTGGAAATCAATTACGCTAAGATCTCCGCCCCATGTTGGCATTGGTTTTTGCATAAATATTTCATAAGAGCGCAGTCTAAAGTCAAGCATCCATTGCGGCTCATTTTTCATCTTGCTGATGCTAATCACGGTTTCTTTAGACAGGCCTTTCTTGCTAAGATGAACATACAGTTCGGTTGAGTCCTTAAAATCATATTTTGAATAATCCATATCCAAGTTTTCGGTTGTCATGTTCACCATAACCCCGTTATATTATAAATACATGAGGAAAAATAGGCACAGCTAAATAGGTCCAGCTAAGATTCAAAATATAGGAAAACGCTTTGGAGTCTTTTGCACTGAAATGCACCATGCATTGAAACATACGAGGTATAGGTGTTCACAGAAAAATTCTCAAAAGCAATTGGACAAATAAGATTCTAGCGTCAGATCATGTGTTAGAAGAAATGTTGCGTAATTACAAATAAAAATAAATGAATTATTTTAGGATGTCAGCGAGATTATTAGAGTAAAAATGGCATCTCCTGCTCTTACGTATGAAATTATGAGTCTGTCGATATGTTAACTTAGTTGGGATTTTTTACGGTTCAAATTTGGTTGGGAGCATAACATGCAGGGGGTTATAGTTAGGCAGGTAATTAGTGGACCCACGTGGAAGTAACTTTTATGATTTAGAATTATTTTTTTTTGAGATATGTTTAAGGGATTAAATTTTGAATATTTTCGGTATTCTTATTTTTAATCCTGATTACTAAATTAATTCGTGTGATGTTGATTTTTGTTTTAATGCAAAACGAGTAAAAATCATCCCAATACTTGTTGCAAACCAAATTGTCACAAGTCTTGTAAATATGACTAGAGCTGACGCAACTGAAATAGTCAATCCTTGCTGTACTAACAGATAATCTGCAATTCCCTCAGTAACACCAATTCCTCCAGGTATCAAAGACAAAACCCCATACCCTAGAGAAGTAAGGTAGATCTGAGATGTCAAAGCATATCCCAAATCAACACCCAACGCCAAGAATCCAATATGGACTGCCAATGAATCCAAACCCCATCCCACCATGCTTATCATCCATCCCTTGATCATGGATTTGGGTCTGGTCAAAGCAAAAAATGATTCGTTGGGACCCATTTCAGGCAATCTTTTTGCTATGAATTTTATTTTTAACAGTCTGTCACATACAAAAGAAAACATATTCAAGTTAGTAATCGCGAGATAAATTCCAAGTATCAGAAAAGATGAAATTATTACCAAAGTTGCAGATATCCAGCTAAATGATACCAAGAGGCTGACCAAAATGATGGTCGTTGCTGCAATCAAATCATGATATCGTTCCAGAAAAATAACTGGAAATGATTTGTTATTTTTGATGCCAAACTTTTGTTTTAGAAAATGAGATTTTATAAAAACTCCAATACCTCCGGGTGTGAAAATCAATGCCAGACCAGCAAGATAAATAATCAAATTTTGTTTTAGTGGTATCTTCTCATCAACCATCACAAGTAACTCCTTTTGACGAAAAATCCTCACAACATGAGACAAGATGCCAACCGCAAACACCAAAAAGACCAATTCAATTCTAATGTGAATAAAATGATCTGAAATTTTACCCACATCTGAAAACAAAATTAATGCAGCATACAAAAACAGACTTGCTAATACTATCCAAACAACATTGTCTTTCATAATGGATGTGCCTTTCATTTCTTACCAAAAGTAAGCAACCAAGCTAAAAAAACCCACACCATCAAAATCTCTAAAATCCCATTTTCATAGAAAGTATGTTACTTTGTATCACATTGCATTGCTACCCATTTATCAATCAATGCTCAACACATTAACAAGAAGAGAAAATGAAATTAATAACAAATTACTCACAATACAATCATACTTTGGAAGTGAAAATCACTAAAAATTGACAATCATTTTCATTCCAATACGACCAAGCAGAAAAAATTATGACGAGTCTGAAGACGAAGAATAGGAAAACGTGTTATTTGAGACGTTTAGATTTAAGACTTTTAATTAATTATGAACATTATGGCTTTACTTAATTTTTAGAGGAAATAGTTGGCAGCTGAGACACATTTTATTGAAACCATTATTGGGATTGGGATACTTCTTTTTGCAGCCAAACTGATGGCGGAGCTTTTCATAAGGCTGAAACTTCCGATTGTTTTAGGTGAGCTTGTAGCAGGAATGATAGTAGGTCCGTTTGCATTAGGGGGATTTTTTGTAGTTGATGGAAAAGCATTCTTGGAAATCAACGATGAGATCAAAATGCTTGGGGAGATAGGTGCAATCGTAATTTTATTCATGGCAGGATTAGAGATGACACCAAAGGAATTTCTCAAGGGCGGAAAGGCATCATTTACAGTGGGGGCGTTAGGAGTGGTAATTCCATTCTTTGCAGGGCTTGTAATATTCCAGATGTTCGGATTTGACGCTCTGCAATCAATGTTGATTGCCACGGCACTTACTGCAACAAGCATTGCAATCTCAGTCCAAGTTCTAAGTGAATTTGGAAAAATAAAGACTCCGGAGGCGCGTCTAATCATAGGGGCTGCAATAATAGACGACATACTTGCCATTGCGGTACTTTCAGTGGTTAGTTCAATTGCACTTGGCGAGGGCGGTATGGATAACATCGACATCATGTCCGTCACCATAACCATCTTGGAGGTTTTGGCCTTCTTTGCAATCTTGTTGATAACATCCATTGTGATAGTTCCAAGAGTCATAACGCCAAGACTGTGGAAGGCAAAGGGCAGTGTAGAGGGAATTGCAACTGCTTTGTTTTTCGGTGCAGCGGCGCTAGCTGGATCAATAGGCTTATCGCCTATAGTGGGAGCGTTTGCGGTAGGAATGGCACTATCAACTACCAAGGTATTTGAAAAGGTTGAAAACTTTATTGGAAAGATTGGCCTGATATTTGTGCCATTATTCTTTGCAATAATAGGAGTACAGGTAGATCTCAGATCAATTAATCTGGAAATACTGCTGATCAGCGGGGTTGTAATCGTAGTTGCAGTCATTACCAAACTTGCAGGATGCGGATTGCCTTCAATGTTCTTTTTGAAAAACAAATCTCAAGGAATGAGGGTTGGCATTGGGATGATCTCCCGAGGCGAAGTAGGGTTAATTGTAGCAGGTGTAGGGATATCCTCGGGAATTCTTACATCCGACGTATATTCCACCATTGTCATCATGGTGATTGTCACTACAATCATCACCCCTCTATGGCTGAAGATGGAATACAAAAAAGAATTGACTCATAATGTCCAGAAATGATTCAGAGTCCAAAATTATGATTAATCACAGATTGTGAACATTATGTATCCATTCATGATGGCAAAGTTCTTTTCTTGATGTATGTGGTAATCCTTTCTTTGAAACATTTTTGAAGTAAAATTTGCAATACGTTTGTAAAGAATAACACAAATCAGTTAAAACAAATTTTGTTCATTTGTTATTTCTCATCATCAACAATCAAAATTGGGCATGACACGTGTTCAAGAATTTTCCTGGCATTACTTCCAAGATTAAGAAATGTTTTATCCGTAGAATCTCTCTTCTTTGCCATGACGATCAAATCGACATTATTGTCACTATAGAATCTCAATATTTCCTCGTCCGGATTTCCATGAGTGATTTTAATGACAGCAGTAATTTTTTTACGTTTACATGACAGTACGCGCCTTTCCATTTTTTTGTAAAGTAGTTTTTTAAAACTACGAGGGGCAAATTGCAGTTCGCTAATTTTTTGGAGTTGTTTTGGATCTGATAAGATCTCTGATGGAATTGATACTGGTTCTACAACACTTAAAATTGTGATTTTGCCATCACATTCTTTTGCAATCTCTATTGCCTTTTCCAGTGCATTATCTCCTGTTTTTGTACCTGCATGAGGCACTAGGATGTTTTTGTAAGAAAGCATGTTAAAAACTCCCTAACGAAGATTTGAAGACAGTGGTTGTCTTTTTAATTATTGATTCATAGTTCATGCCATTTTTGATTATTAGTATGATCATGTGTTTGTTTACAGGAATACTTATTTTTGTAATTTTGCCTCTTTTTGATACGACGTAATCTATAGGGCCAAACAACTCATCATAATCTTGTCGCATAGAAAGATCCAATCTGAGTTGCATGTACATCATTTTCCTTGTATTTTCATTACCTATTGGAATCACTCCTTTTTTGAAACCTCCTGCAATTAGATTTCCAAGATAGTTTATCACACCAGCAAACTTTACGCCGTTATTATTCAAAATTAAGTCACAGTTATCTTCTAAAGTGCTTAATTGTGATGACTGTAAAATGGATTTCCTTGTGTCAATCATTTTTTTCACGTGATACCCAATTGTAATATTAAAAATAAAAACAAAAGATTGTGAAGATGTGAGTGTCATTCACATGCTCACTAGTATCTTAATTCTTGCCTCCATTTATCATGCAAAACATAAGCTAAAAATCAATAAAAAGTGGTAGCAACACAATGCAACACAACGTAACATGTGCAATCATTGCAATGGTATTTCATTTTGTATATTCTTGCTTCTTTTCAGATTATTTGAATGCATTTACATCATATGCTATGGTTTTACAATAACCCCATTTCAATTTTTTAATTATTTTTTCGAACATGATTACAATATGTTTATCATAGGTACATATCGGCGTAATTTTATAATTTCACGCCTAAATTTCTATATATTTTTTAATTAACTATAAATTTTAATACATGAATATATATGGATAAGAATATACTATATAGTATGGAAAATAAAGAAACAAACCCAACAATAGGTAACGACAACAAAAAAGAAGAACCTAAAAAAGAAGAAACAGCTAAAACAGAAAAATAAACTAGCACCCTCTTTTTACAGGGATTAAATTTAATCTTACTAAATACAACATCATATTTTCCAAGTTTCTAAAACTAGTGTTTTTGTAAATTATTGTTTCTTTTTACCATGTGATTTTCTTTTGATTTTATTCGTTCAAAAATAATTTTGCGGGTTAAAAGTTTTCAGAGTGTGTCTGAAAGATTCTATTCGGTTATAAAATGACAATTCCTGTATTACAATTTATTATCACGTTCATACAAAAAGACATGTTTGTTTGCTGATCATGTATCTTTTATGTGATGAATGCGTAAACAACACATGGCTTTTAGAAATTGTGTACATTGCAATAGAGAGTATGAAAGTTTGTATGATAATTCAACATGCTCATCACAATGTGCAAAAGAAATTGGAAAATAATTTACAAATAATTGATTAAAATTTTAACAATGGTTTATCCTGAATTGATTATGATGCTGAATCGTTAAAAGAAGATGTGTTGCAATCACGGCATTCACATTCAGGTGAATACTGAAAAATCAGAAAAGCAAAATGAATCTGTGACAGTCTATTGGATTGACGAATCATTTTCAGTGGATCCCAACACAACATCAAGAAAGGAGATTCCAGCAAAGCATTTCAATCCAATACTTGTGGTGCTCTTGCATGCAGCATCTAGATTGGTTTTGACAGCTGCTGAAAGTATCGTTACATCTCACAGAGAGGGATACGTTGCATACATGGATACGGATAGTATTAGTGTCCCAAAACATGCAAGAGAGATTCAAGAGTTTTTCCAAAAACTTAATCCATATGAAAACAAGGACATTCAGATTTTCAAGATTTAAAAATCAGATGACGAGAAACCATTGGAGAATGTCTTGTTCTTTGGTGTATCGTCCAAGAGATATGTCTTGTTTGAGTATGATTGAATAGAAGACAAATTCAACATTCATAAATTTACGTCTCATGGCTTGGCTCATCTATTGGACGTTGATACAGAGAAATGGTGGCAGGACATACTTGCAATGCATTATTTCCCAGAAAAGAAACAGGATACACTTGACAAATAGGATTCCAAGTACGCGGTATCTGAGATGAGCATCACAACACCGAATATATTGAAAAGATTCTCTAATCTCAGACCTTTCAACAAGATACTTGTCGGTGCAGGGTACAAGACTGATGAAAATAGAAATGTGATAATTCCAACTTTGCCATATCTTGATGCAAAGAACAGGGAATGTATCCAGTACATGCCGTTTGCGAATTATACGACTGGAGAAAAATTTCCAGACTCTGCAGATACCATTCCCTACTGGAAGCCATTGAGTGAAACGTTGGATGACTATGCCGACCACAATGAGGTAAAGTCTGGTGATGGTGTTGGCTTGTTGCCCAGATTATGCATGAAAATAGACGGTAATCAGATAAAATATGTCGGCAAGGATGTAGTAAACCTTGAGGTTTCCAACATTCTAGACGTCACTCAGGATGAGAGTGCTACAGTCTATGACAATCTAGAAGAAAACATACTAGATATTAGACCAAGAGATTCCTACAGATTTGGAAATATCCCGAAGCAATCTAATCTCGTTGCAGAAAAAGATTAGGGAAAACGGAGTATTGAAACTCCACAAAAAGACAATCGAGAAAATCATTGCTGGCAACATCATGGCCAGAGGAGATGATGTAATATGATTGAGGAAGACAAAGTTGTTGAAATTGTATCTGAAAGTTATGAATCTGAAATAGATTCCACTGAACGAAAACCCCGTAGCAGAGAAAGGGGACCAGACAAAAAACCTCGAACATACCGTGCAAACAGCATGAATAATTTTGTGCAGTTCAAAGATAGGCCTGAAGAGTTTGCAACATATCTCAAGGATGTAAAAGGAGTCGACATTGCTGGAAACTCTGGGATTGTAAAGGCCTTCTTGATTTTTTGTGTAGCAATGATTGCAATCTTTGGAGGAAGGTGGTTGTACGACCATTACAAAAATAGGAACTATAACAACACAGAAAACAGATACTGATGTTGGAAAGGCGGTTTGAAATGACTGTTTTTCTGATATTTTTTATCAATTCGGTGGAATGAACTATCCATTAGGTATCAATTGGGTTTCGGAATTTATCAATTCGGTAAAATATTCCGAGAGTCCGATCGATGACGTTTATCAATTCGGGATCAATTCGGAGATTTATCGAGATTTTTTCGAAACTGCCGAAAAATCCATGATAGAAGGTCTGATCGCAACGATTGTTTGCTCATGATTTGAACAAGAATCTTGATGTCATTTTTCTTCAGTGGTAATTAAAACAGAGCACTTTGTATGTCCTACAACCCCACTTGCAACGCTTCCCAACACAATCTTTCTAAAACCTGTCCTGCCATGAGATCCCATAACAACCAAGTCAATGTTATGGCTATCTGCATAATCTACTATTGCTTTTGAAGATGAGGGATTGTGAACTATTTTTATCGAGAATGGGATGTTTTTGACTGCTGCCCTACCTTCGAGTGTTTTAAGCATCGTAGTGGCAGATTCTTCGTCTTCATCTTGAATTTCCTGCATACGTGTCAGAGACATACCAGAAGAATCAGATATTTTTGATTGTATTACGGTCATGACTATTAGTTCTGATTCAAACTTTTCAGCAATTTCCAATGCCTTTTCATATGCTTTTTCAGAGTACCCAGAACCATCAAAAGGTACAAGTATTTTTTTCAACGTATATGGTTTTGTTTTCCAAAATTTATACCATGTGTGATTTTTCTATTCGATAAAATATCTAAAATCCAATATCAAAATCAAATCCTCCTCCGTCATCACCGCCCATATCCTCGTCTCCACTTGCTACATCCTGAGACATGTCTTGCGATGGAATAAAGCTGCTCATGGTCATTCCCAACATGCTAAACATCATTGAAAACATAACCATGTCCAAAACCCCAAAAAACATCATTTCCTTGAACGAAATCTTGTTTTCTTCCATGTGTTTTTGGAGTTTTTGCTTGTCTCCGGACTTATACAGTTGCGCCATTTGATTCCATTTTCCCTCCAGTTCGTGTATTCTATATTCCAATTCCTTTGCCCCTTTCTCTGTTGCATTAATTTCTATTTTCTTTCCAAACAGTCCTTTCTTCTCCTTTACGTCTATCAGTCCCCTTGATTCTAACTTTTCAAGAACAGAATTAAGTTCGGATGGCTCAATCTTTGCCACTTGACATATTTTGTTAAATGATTTTACACCCGACTTGATCGTCCCTAAAACAATTACGTCCTTTGGCTCTTCATCCATGGTTTGGATTCTCAGATTATGGCTAAAAACATTTTGAAAGATCTGAGTTACTTTGTGTCACATTGTATTGCTACCAAGTTAAATAAAAAAATACAAGAAAACAAGAAATGAAACAAGACAGAACAAAAATATTAAAAAAATCATTCAAAGAAATCTCCACAGAGAGGCCTAGCCAATAATGAAGGCTGTTGTGTATAACGAGTATGCACCAGATGACAATTACTCTAAAATCCTCAAAGTCCAGGACATAGATGAGCCAAAACCAAAGGCAGATGAGGTTGTTTTCAAGCTAAAATCTGCCGCACTAAACTATAACGATATTTGGGGAATGCGCGGAGTTCCTATTGCAATACCTCTACCGCACGTATCAGGATCTGACGCTGCAGGTGATGTAATTGCGATTGGAGAAGATGTTAAAAACATCAAGGTTGGAGACAGGGTGGTTTCCCATTCAAATCTTGCATGCAGAGTCTGCCAACAATGCACATCAGGTAGGGAATTTGATTGTACTAACAGACAGGTTTGGGGTTTCCAAACAGGACCCCTTTGGGGCGCATATAGTGAATCAGTACACCTGCCAGAAGTCAACATATCCAAGATTCCAGATGGCGTGTCATATGATGATGCAGCAGCTGCATCCATGACCATTCTGACATCATGGCACATGCTAGTTGGGAGGGCCAAGATAAAGCCAGGACAGACCGTCTTGATTATGGGCGGAGGTTCAGGAGTAGGTAGCTTTGGCATTCAGATTGCAAAACTGTATGACTGCACTGTCATTGCAACTGCAAGTCCGGACAAGCTAGACAAGTGCTTAGAGCTTGGAGCGGATTATGCAGTGGACCATAGAAAGGATGACTGGCATAAGGAAGTCTATAAAATTACCAAAGACATTTCTGCAAAGACGGGTGTAAGACCTGGAGTTGATCTGACATTTGATCACATTGGCGAAACCCATTTCAACAAACAGCTTACGCTGCTAAATTATGGTGGGACTCTGGTATCATGTGGTGCCACTACAGGCTATGATGCAAAAATCGATCTAAGACAAATATTCTTCAAGGGAATCAACGTATTGGGTTCTACTCAAGGAACAAAAGCCGAGATGGAAGATGGATTGTATTGGATGGGGAAAAGAAAAATCAAAGCTGAAATTGATTCAGTTTATTCGTTTGAGCAAGCGGCAGAAGCCCACACAAAGATGCTCCAAGGCAAATTCTTTGGCAAGATCATCATGAAACCAGAAGGAGTAAACTGATGACAGACTCTAAATTTGCAACAGCGATAAACTGCATTGATGGGAGAACACAGACACCAGTATCTGATTGGATTAAGGAAAAATATTCCGTCAATTATGTCGACATGATAACAGAACCGGGATGTGACAAGGTAGTGTGTGGTAGGGACCAAAATATTCTGGATAAAATTAAGTCTAAGGCTCTGATATCCATCAACGCCCACAAATCATCTCTTGTGGCTGTTGCAGGCCATCATGACTGTGCTGGAAATCCTGTTTCAAAAGAAGAACATCTGGAACAGATAAAAAAATGTGTGGAGACTATAAAATCTTGGAATTTGCCAATCGAAACTGTCGGATTGTGGGTAAATGAAAAATCGGAAATAGAGCAAGTTTGATACAAAAATCTTATAACTCTTTTTTGCCCTTGTCTGACATCTAATGTGTTTGCATGATCTTCATTTCTTGCTTTTTCTGCTTCTCGGTTTAACTCTCAATCTTGTCGTGCAGCAAGGACATCTTACTTTTTCTGTGTGAAAATAATGCTCGCATAGCGAACATCGTTTTTGACCCGTTGAATAGCGGAGACTATTTCTAATTGGAATTGACTTTAGGCGTTCACATAATCCCATACATGTTTGAGCCATGTCTAAACCTCAGACTGAAAGAATCCTAAAGCATGGACTTTTGTAATAATTTGTTCGACTTTAGATGTAGGTTTGGCAGAAATCAACATTACGTGATTATTCATGGGCATAGTTATCACCAAAACATTGTCTCGATTTGTAGCGATGTAGTTTATCTTACCCAAAGTATCGTTAAAATCTTCTCGCATAGAAATTTCAAGTGCAGTTTGCATGTAGAGTTTTCTTCTTTTTTCATCAGTTTCAAGCAAATCGACCTCTTCACTAAATCCTCCAGATATGATATTTCCCATGCGATTTATTATTCCAACAAATCTGATCTCATTGTTATTGAGAAGACTATGACATTTGTTTTCTAATTGCAGATATTTGTTAACATCTAATGTGGACTTTGGATCTCCATTGAAAATTAATTGTTTTATCATGGTTTGGAAGTAAACTGGCAAATCAGAAAAAATAAAATGAGGTTGTGATGCTGATTTGCTATTATACTTGTTTTGACACCTCCTTTGTTTTCATAGTTATGCTATCTTTGTTGTAATAGATATAGTGGTAGCAACACAATGTAATACACTATAGATTCCATCTCTTGAGGTCTATTCTAATTAGCAGCATTCTCACAAAAATAGAAACAACTTATTCTCTTGGAAATACAAGAGTTATTGTTGTTTTGGTCAGTGTCACTTCTATCTTTTTTTCCAATATATCGTAGAATAGCTCCGTAGCCAGAGTTTTTACATAGAGTGACCACTTTTCACCCAAATCATGTTGGATTTTAAAGACTACGGTGTTATTTTTATTCTCAATATTATGTTGCATCCAGGCGACGTTGAGCCATGTGCGAAGAATTTCTATAAAATCCTTTATGGTATAGTCACCTTTCATGAAATTGAGTATGTCTGAAAACGTATCCTTTTCTACTACTTCTGCCAAATGTATGATTTCTTTTTCTGTAAGTCTTTGAATGGCATCTTTAACAAAAGGTTTGGTCATGGGCAATAGTCCTACTTTTCTCTCATATTTTTCCCAAAGAATATGATTATCTAAAATTTTTGAAACCAAAGCATTAAAGTTAATTTTTTCAATTTCTGCTTCTTCTTTCAGTTCTTTAATTAAAGCAGAAGATAGTCTAAAGGATACGGTTTTTGTCTTATCAATGGATTCTGTTTTTTCTCTCATGCCTTTTTTAATTTTGTTTGAATTAAAAAGATACCTTTTGTATCTGTATTATGAATTTGTTCAAGTCACAAGGTTATATGTGATATTTGTTTTGTAGATCCTTGCTGGGATTGCAGTTTTAACGGGCAATGCAATTCAGATATTTTTGAAAAGGTGTTTGTTCATGAAAAAACTCATGTCAAGAATCAAACGGAAAGATAAAATGAAAGCATGTTTGCCTGTGTCTTGACCTTACCTATGCAATTATCGCTTTTCTAATTTCAGATAACAAGAATCTAAGATTAAAAAAAAGGAGAGTTATTGATCAGGAATGTCCTGAACAACTAGAACGTATGGTTCTCCCATCGGGTATGCGTCGCCATAATTCCAAAAGTAATACACTTTTCCGTATGTCTCATCAAGAACTGGCTGAAGTTCAGACAGCTCTGCGCCAGAAAGGTCAGGGAATGTCGCTTGTGCTCTTGGGAATTCTGTCTTGTGATAGTGCCAATAGGATTGCTCATCTTCAGGCAGATCTCGGAATTGGTCGGCCGTGATGATGTATTCCACACCGTATGGCTTGTCCTGATCAGTCATCCCGTAAGGGAAAAGCAAACATGTTGCAGTCATGTCATCATAGACTTTGCAGTGATGATGGACTATTGTCTGCAATAGATGCTCGGCAGTGCCATGAGACTTTTCAACATCAAGATGCCTTATTGCATGAATATGCAGATCATTGAATCCCAGTACATTGGGATAGTCAACCTGTCTTGGGTTGAGCATCTCATTGTATACTGGCTCGTTGCCCATCATCATTTGCCCATCATGCATCATGTGGGATTTGTCCTGTATCATTTCGCCCATCATCTGCATGTGTTCACTTGTGCTCATTGACTCCATTTGCTCAATCATCTGTTCCATGTTCTGAAACATCACAGATCGTTCTTGCGGAGTCATTGATTTCCACATCTGTGCCATTTCTGACTGGTGTTTCTTGTGGATTGAATCCATCCTGTCAAAAAGCGAATCTATGTCGGCAGATATGACGGCGGGGCTTTTTGCCATGGTTTTTCTTTCCTCTGCGGGGATTTCTGAGCATAGCCTGTCGCCACAAACTTGGGATTTTGTGGTAGCACCATACTTTTGCGTGGTTGTTCCTTTTGCTTTTGCAGCATCAGCTGTCTGAAGAAGATCAATTGATGCCACAACAGTAACTATAAGCAGCATTGCAATACCAAATACTGCAAGTTGTTTGTTCATTGAACACCAGTCATGGTTTCAGTATATAATGCTCATGTATTTTTCTGGCTTTCAACAGTGTAGACGTGGGAAACTGTCTGGTTTTGCAATTTCCAAAAAGCAGTCAGATGCCTCAAAAGACAAGAGAGTTCAATCAAAAGGATCTAGTCCATCAAAGGTTTGTGTTTTAGATATCCAACCATATGGACCTTGATGTTTGAATGATCACCTTTCCAGTTTCAGAGACAATGAGACGATATTGGGCAAGTCTCATGATCCTTGAAGTTTTTTTGGTGCGGCTATCAAGTTCCAGAATTATCAGACAAAGCGCTCTTCATTGCATCAAAGGCGCCTGCAACAGTGTGGACCTCAGCAACTGTGTTTTTGACTTTGAATTTCTTTAGTTCATCTGATGTGAATGGCCCAATAGACACTACAGACACTTTTCCAAGATTGTCAAGAAGTGCCTGCCCATCATGGTCTTTTGACATTATCTCAAAAAATCCTCGGACAGACGAGGCACTGGTAAAAACAATTCCGTCCACCTTATTTTGGGAGAACATCTGACGGAATTCATTCCATTGTGTTGTGTCCCTAAACGCACATACGTCATACAGGTGAATCTCCAAGACGTCAATTCCAATCTTGTTTAGCAGTTCCTTTAGAAATGGTGTTGATGCACCGCTGCGAGGGACAATCGCCTTCTTTCCAACGGCACGAATACGTGTGAACTCCTCACCAACGCCAACTGAAGAGTATGTGGTTGGTTGGTAGTTTGCCTTGATTCCCTCATTCTCAAGTGCGATTGTGGTTTTTGGGCCAACAGACATCACCATAGTGTTTGCAACAGCAAGCTGCAATTGCCCTAGTTTCCCAATCTGTTTTGCAGTGTCAAACAACAGCTTTACTGCCTTTGAACTCATGAAAACAGAGTAGTCAGGAGAGTATTTTAAGACGGATTCTAAAAACTCATCGACAATCTTCTCACCCTTGCTGACAAGCTCTATGGTTGGCAAAGGTATCGGAATTGCGTTATTTTTTTCTGCAAGAAAGATGAATTCAGCAGCATCGTCCTTTGAACGGGTAATTGCTATAGTCTTTCCGTCAAGCATTATTTCCACCCAATAGTTTCCGACAAGCCAACAACCTTTCCTATTATGATGTTGGTTGGAGGAGTGATTTTGTTTTCCTTGATTTTTTTTGCAATGTTGGCAACAGTACCTTTGATCATTTTTTGTTTTGGAGTGGTGCCGTTTTGGATGACAGCCACAGGTGTTGTCTTATCCATGCCCCCAGCAATCAGGTGTTTGCAAATGACGTCAATTCGTGACAATCCCATCATGATTACGATTGTGTCAACTGACTTTGCAAGGTTTTTCCATTTTACGGTCTCTTTTTTCTTTTCCGGATCTTCATGTCCAGTAACAAAGACCACCGATGATGCGTATTTCCTATGAGTGAGGGGGATTCCTGCATAGGTGGCAGATCCAATTCCAGATGTAATTCCAGGTACTATCTCATACTTGATCCTGTTTTCCTTTAGAAATTCTGCCTCCTCTCCGCCGCGTCCAAATATTATTGGATCTCCACCCTTTAGCCTAACCACGTTTTTTTTATTTTTGGCATGCTTTACCATCAGGTCATTAGTGGTGTCCTGGTGGGTCGTGTCATCTCCAACTGCCCTTCCAACATAGATCTTTTCTGCAGTCTTTGGAATCATTGAGATTATTTTTTTGCTGACCAGCCGATCATAGAGCACAACGTCTGCTTTTTTGAGCAATTCAACTGCACGCAATGTAATTAATTTGTCATCCCCAGGTCCGGCCCCGACAAGATACACTTTTCCGGTCATGTCTTATTCCATTCCTCCACTTTTTCCCTCCAATTTAATGCAAGATCATTTACGCCCTTCTCACGGAGTTCTTCACCGGCATGTTTGCCAAGAGATTCAGGATCTTCTTTTACTCCTGTTTTGTTCACTTGCAGCGATTGTTTTCCATCAACAGAAAAAGCAGTCACACTTAACATCATTTCTGAGCCGCTTGATTTTGCATATGCACCCAGAGGGAACCTGCATCCAGAATCAACATATTTTGACAGCGCCCGCTCTGCCTCAATTTCCAGCCTGGAATCAGCATCCTCAATTTTTTTAAGCATTGAAATTGTTTCAGAATCATCGGATCTTGCAACAATTGCAATTGCCCCCTGACCAGGCGAAGGCGAAAAGTCATCGATTGACAGGGGAGTGAATTTGACGTCAACTCCCAGTCTGGAGATTCCCGCTTGAGCAAGGACTATTGCGTCATAGTTCCCGTCAAAAGCCTTTTTGATTCTTGTCTCAATATTTCCCCGAATCGGTTTGACTGTGACATCAGGTCTTTTTCTTAAGACCTGAACAGCGCGACGCAGTGAGCTTGTTCCAATCACTGCACCAGGCCTGATGTCTTCCAGGGTCGAGCCATCAAAAGAGATGAAGACATCATTTACCACTTCACGTTTTGGGATGGATGCAATGATTAGGTTAGTATCCAACTCGGAAGGGACGTCCTTGAGACTGTGCACTGCAAAGTCCACGTCCTTGATGGCAACTGCTCTGTCAATCTCCTTCTCAAAGATCCCTTTCTGATCAACTGTAAACAGAGGCCTAGAGTCAGTATCGCCTTTTGTGATCATCGGTTTGATTTCATATTCAGAGCCATGATTCGCCTTCTTCAATTCTGAGATCACCCAGTTTGTTTGTGCCAGGGACAACCCGCTTCCTCTAGCTCCAACCATATACTTCAATTTTTCACCGATTTTAGCGCGGTTTCATACGCATCAAGTGTCTTGTTAAGATCGTTTTCGGCATGTGCGTCAGACAAGAAGACAACCTCAAATTGGGATGGCGCTATGAATATGTGATTTTTCAGCAAAGTTTGAAACATTTTGTTGAATTTTTTTGCGTCCGCGTTTTTGGATGTGGCATAGTCAACCACAGGCTTGTCAGTAAAGAAGATCTGAAGCATTGAGGATACATAGTTGATTTGGTGAGGGATGTTCATGTCAATTGCCATGTCATCTAATGCGTTAGAAAATAAAAGATTAAACTTTTCAAGTTTGGAATAGAGCTTGCTTTTGAGTTTGTTTATTGTTTTGATAGAGCTGATTGCCGCACTGACTGAGATAGGATTGCCTGCAAAAGTGCTTGCCTGGTAGACCCTTCCGTCGGGGGAGAGCAGGTCCATTATCTCTTTTCGTCCACCTACTGCAGAGATGGCAAACCCATTACTAAGTGCTTTGGCCATTGTAGTAATGTCAGGTTTGATTCCAAAGTGTTCCTGAGCACCGCCAGGGGCCACTCGAAATCCAGTAACCACCTCATCGAAGATCAGCGGGATATCGTTTTGTTTGGTGATTTTTCTCAGATCATGCAGGAAGTTCTTTTCAGGCAGGATCAGCCCCATGTTAGCCAAGATTGGCTCTACAATCACTCCTGCAATGTCTTTATTTTTTTGGATAGTTTTTTCAAGATCCTCAATGTTGTTGTACTGGACAACCAGAGTGTTTTTTGAGACTTCGTCCAATCCGCCATCAGATACAGAGAGTCCATTATGTGCAGAGCCAGATCCTGCTTTTACTAAAACAGAGTCATGTGCGCCATGATAACATCCTTCAAATTTAATTATTTTCTTCTTTTTGGTAAATCCTCGGGCCAGTCTGATTGCAGTCATCGTGGCTTCGCCTCCCGTATTCATCAACCTTACTTTGTCAATTGACGGGAAATTTCCTATGATCAGTTTTGATAATTCAATTTCAGCTTCTGTAGGAGTGCAATACAGGGTTCCCTTTGAGAGTTGGCCAGATACCGCATTTATGATCTCTTTTCTCCTGTGTCCCAAAAGCAATGCGCCATACCCATTACAAAAATCAATGTAGCGGTTGTTGTCTTCATCCCAAATGTATGCACCATCTGCTTTTTTTGTAAAGAATGGGTATGGTTTGAAATATCTCACAGGGCTGTTGACTCCGGATGGAATTACTTTTTTTGCAATATTGAATAATTTTTTGGAATTAGTCAAACATTGAGGGATGATTTGGGCCATTATTATTCGTAATTTAATACTCTTTGCGATTGGAATTTCTTACGAAAGAGAAAGGCCACAATGCCAGTCCCAACATAAGGCGCACTCCAGTATATCCAGAGATGCTCAAAAGATCCAGACAATAACGCCGGCGCAAGTGCTCGAGCAGGGTTCATTGACGCCCCAGAGATAAAAGACAGAAACAAGATGTCAAGCCCAACCATCCCTCCAATTGCGACCCCACTAAATCCTTTCAGGCCTTTCGTGTACACCACATAAAAAATCACCCCCATCAGCATTGCAGATGCCAATACTTCAACCGGGAAAATCAGAAATATCGAAAAATCATGATTTGGGAAATTAGCCCCAAGACTTGCTTTCTGCCCGATAAAGGTCATTACAAAAAACGAACCCAGCAGCGCACCAATGATTTCTGCGGTGAAATAGTACGCGATTTGGATTCTTGTTATATGCCCAGTGATGAAATACCCTATTGTGACTGCAGGGTTGAAATGCGCCATGGATATCTTCCCAAAAGAATACACGCCAATTAGCAAAGCAATGAATGGTGCCAGAGCTGCAAACGGAGTTCCCAGGCTTCCACCAAACACTTCAGCATCATACACGATTGAGCCTGTAGCAAAGACCACAAGAATGAACGTTCCGATTAATTCGACAGTAAAAATTTGCAGATTGGAACAAGCCAATCCATCACACCTCAAGTGACCTGATCAGGTCAAGGACTCCGGATTTTATCTGATCACGTATTTTTCTCACATCATCTAGCGATTTTTCTTTCGGATCCAAGATGTTCCAATCCAGAACATCTTTGACATATATCGATGGGCAAGACTCCTCATCCATGCATCCCATGTTGACAGTCTTGAACGAGTCTCTAACCATCCTTTCAGACAGCAATTTTGGTTTTTGAGCAGTCAGATCAATTCCAATTTCCTTCATCACTTGAACAACCGTAGGATTCAGTTTGGTCGAAGGGATTGTTCCAGCGCTTATTGCATCAAGTTTGCCAGAGGCATATTTTTTAAAAAATGCCTCAGCCATCTGGCTCCTGCCAGCATTTTCCACACATACAAACAGGACGTTTTTTATATCATCCACATCATCACATAAATATTAGTTTATATAAATTTAGATTGATATGAATGGAATCAGTCTCTTAAGATGCATTTGTGATGAAACAAGATACGAGATTCTAGAGTTGCTTCAGAAAAACAAAGAGCTGTGCGTAAATGATTTTGTAGAGAGATTAGAGAAAGGGCAACCGCTTGTATCGCATCATCTAAAGACGCTAAAAAAATGCGGCATTGTGAGGTCAAGAGAGGAGGGGAAAAAGGCAATGTACATGATTTCAAGCAACCATCTGTCAGAACTAATATCAAACATTACAAAAACAAGCAAAAAAATTCCGGTTTTGTGTTCAGATGGCAAGTGTTGTTAGAATTTTTCAGCCCTGACCACGCTGACATCACTAACATAGAGCACTGTGGCAAAATCAGCAAACAGTGTCCTTGAGATCTCTTCTACGACATCTTGCAGTTTGTCTTCTCTCATAATTATTTCAATCTTGACATTCTTTTCATTTTTGAATCCCTGACCACGAATGCCACGTGCTCCGTTCCCGTCTACCTCATAGGTTGTGTATCCGGTTATCCCGTGTTTTTTCAGGATCTCAATGACATCTTTTTGGGCAAGAATTTCGCAAGTTACAGTAAGTAATTTTACTGCGTAAAGTTTCATACCCAGTCTTTTAGGACATAATGGAATAAGTCTATCGATCCTTCCATATTGTGAACAAAAGTCGAGACAGTAAACATGACAGGCAACAAGACAATGATATTGTACGGGAACGTGATTCCCAACGCCGATGTAATGTATAGACTTGGGTTTGCTTGCGGTATCGCATGGCGCAGCACTGCAGGTGCTGCAATAAATGATGCGCTGGCCAACAACAATCCAAACATGACTGCACCACCCAGACTCAGTCCCATTGCAGTAGCAACCAATACGCCGATAACTCCATTAAACGTAGGCACGATTACAGCAAACGCAGTAAGAAAAACACCGACTTTTTTGATATCATCCAGTCTTTGCCCTGCAACAATCCCCATTTCTATCATGAAAATAACGATGGCGCCAGTAAACATGTCATCAAAGACTATTTTGATTGAAGCAAATCCAGATTCCCCAATGACATAGCCAATCACGATGCTGCCAAGAAGAATGACTATGGCCTTACCGGTGATTGATTCGTGCAGTATCTGAGAAAGTTTTGTCCTAGTTTCCTGAAACCCCACATCAATGCCAGATGCATTGTCTTTTACAAAAGACTGTTTTTTTGTTCTGATTTGTTTTGATACTGCCATGTTTGTCAGAAATATTGCCAGAATGAATGCAACAGGTTCCAGCACTGCAAGGACTGCAGCAAGATATCCTTCTGATGCGACTCCTTGATTCTTGAGAAATGACAGCCCTACTGAGAATGTCACTGCGCCCACTGCACCGTATGTTGATGCAAGTGCATACGAATCAAAAATGCTGAGATTTCCCAACCGTCTTAGAATTTGATAATGATTCAGGGTAAACAGTAATGAAAGACAGATTGCAACAAGCATTGGAATCAACATGTTTTCAAATCCGGTGTTTCGCATCTCAATTCCCCCATGAAGCCCAATCGCTGCAAGAAGATAGATTGGCAAAAATTCTGAAATCGCTTCAGGAATTTTCAAGTCAGATTTTATTCTTGCTGCAATTATCCCAAACAGGAAAAATAGAATTACAGGAGTGAGAAGGTTTGATTGTATCAGTTGTAAAATATCCATCAGAATGTATCAGAAAATTTTTGCTGAAATAAAAATCAAGGTATTGTTTGAAATCAAATAAACAGATAAATCAGATAAGTGGATACTATTGCCATTCCAGCACTTCCAGGTATTGTAATTACCCATGCAAATACAATTTGTTTTCCAACTTTCCAGCGTACCGCGCGTTTTCTTCGTGCAGCCCCTGCACCCATAATAGTACCAGTAATGGCATGAGTGGTACTAGCAGGAATGCCCAAGGTTGAAAATATTGCCAACATTATACCGCCGCCGGTCTCTGCTGCAAATCCCTGATAGGGTTTGAGTTTTGTAATTTTCATACCTAGGGTCTTGATAACTTTGTACCCTCCAAAGAATGTACCTAATGCCATGGCAGATGCAGCCGCAAGTATAACCCATATTGGCATATCAAGTTCCGTAATCAGACCTGTTGAAAATAGAATTAGTACAATTATTCCCATCGTTTTTTGTCCATCATTTGCGCCATGTGTTAAAGCAAACCAAGCTGAAGAGGCTATTTGCAATCGCCCAAAAGTTTTGTTTACAATTGCAGGTCTGCGATTAGCAAAAATAGCAATGATCAGTCCAGTCAGTAAGAAACCAAAAACTATGCCTCCTGTTGGAGCAACTATAATTCCTGTAACCACTTTTTGAAGACCGCCAAAAAGCAATTGATCAAAACCCAATACAGCAATGCCAGCCCCCATAATTCCTCCAACTAATGAATGACTGTTAGAGATAGGCAGGCCAAAGTATGTACATATACTACTCCATCCAATTGCACCAGCCAAAGCACCAACAACCATGTAAACTGTAACATCATCAGGATTCAAAATTCCTTTAGAAATTGTTGTTGCAACTGCCACACCAAAAATAAATGGGCCTGCGAAATTTGCAGCCGCGGACAAAGCAACTGCATGTATTGGTTTTAAAACACGAGTTCCAATCACAGTAGCAACCGAATTTGCCGAATCATTGAAACCATTAACAAAATCAAAGATTAATGCAACAATAATTGCTCCTATTGCTATCTCTATCATTTAATCAGCTCAAGTGTATTTTAGAACAATATCTTCAATCACATCTGCAACATCTACACACCTGTCAGATGCAGTTTCCATTGTTTCATAGATATCTTTTAGTTTTATGATTTTAATTGCGTCGTTCGTTTCAAACAGTTCTTTGATAGCTTCCCTATACAGATCATCCACAGTGTGTTCGATTTTACTTGTATTTCTGCAATGTTCAATCATATCTTTAGAATTTTTCATATGTTGGAGTTTTGAGACCATATATTCCACTTCTTTAGTAGCTTTGACAAGTTCTTTTGCCATATCTTGGCTATATGGTGGAGGTGTAGAGATTTTGTAACTATATACACGGGCAGATATTCCATCCATGAAGTCAATCACGTCATCAATTTTAGATGCGATCCTTTGCATGTCTTCACGATCCAAAGGGGTGATGAATGTTTTGTTTAGCTCAAAAAAGATGTCGCGTGTCAACATGTCGGCCTCGGTTTCAAGCTTGTGAATTTTTTTTGTTTGTTCAAAATTACTCAGATCGGAGAACAAGACTACCAATGCTTCAGAAGTTTCAACTGCTTTCTTTGCCAAATTATCAAGAATTGTTAAAAGTTCTTTCTCATTAGACTTAATCCAGGATAACCATTGGCCCATGAATGAACAACAGCCGGTTCAGAGATAAGACTACTGAACATAAAGTCTATTGTACTATATAGAAATAAGTTAGAACAAAAAATTATCGATTGATCTTAATACGTATTATTTTTAAGAAAAAGAAAAAGAGAGATTATTTTTTAACTGTGAAGCCTGCGCTCCATTGATCAGTGTTCCTTAGATCTGATGTACTTTCAGTATTTGCTTTGTCTACACGAAACATTGCGTCGTATGCAGGATTATTTGGATGATATCCTTGGCATTCAAACTCAAAGATGTTTTCAACTGCAAACTTGTTTTTGACATAGCTTTCCTCACTGTTTGCATTTGTGGAAACAGAATAGCCAATCACCCTGCAGTGATTAAAATTAAAGCCGCGAATGATCCCTGTATCGGATATTAAATCAACATCAATGTCAACTAGTTCTTTATTTTGAGTTCCTCCAACACCTTGAACCTTACGATCATCATCCAAATAGTTGTAAAGTATCGGGTAATCACCAACTATTCCTCGTAATTCCAACGTAGGATAGGTGGCTTTTCTTGTAAAGGCATCAGCAGCCACTTTTTTGTTACCGTTGTCACCTTTATTTTTTTCAGTAGCTGTAAGCACCTTACTTTGTTTAAACAGAGAAAACTCAATTGTTTCAGTAGCATCAGCAAAAGTAAAAGTTGCGAAAGCACTCAGACCCTTGTCAGTATTCTGAATTGGCTCTACATATTCATTTGTCATATGAGTAGTTTTCCAAGAAGAGACACCCATAAGTTCACCATAATGCGTATTCACACCTTTAATTCCTGAACAAGTAAATGTCAGTTGATGAACAATCACAAATCCACTCTTTCCAGTAAACCCTTCTTCCTTATCGGTTTTAGTTGTGATTTCGGCATCAGATATCCTACAATCCTTGAAGTCAAATCCCCTAACTACAGATTCTCCGTTAGTGAATTCCACTAATGCGTCAAAGTCAATATTGGATGCGGTTGTTAGTCCAGATACTTGTCTTGACTTGTCAATTGCGTCATATAGTAGTGGGTAGTAATTCAGAATTCCTTCTACCTGGAATTCTGGAACTACATTATCAGACGATTCTTCATAACCTGAGATCAGGTTAAAAACAGGAAACTCAATTTTTTCCACTCCATTTTCAAACAGAAATGTTACTGATGTTCTCACATCATTAGCAAATTTGAAACCGGATCCACCAAAATCAGTGAAAGATGGCGTTGAAAAGGGAATGGAGGCATCATGTTTATCAGATTTAATCCCCCCACAAACAAAGTCAATTTTATCTACAATCGCAAACCCAATTTCTGCAAAATAACTTTCATAGTCATTAGAATCCAATGTTTCAACTTGATAATCAGAAATCCTACAATCATGATATTTTAGAGCGATTATAGATTCATTCTCCTTTACAAAATCTGCATCTACATCAAAATATTTCATCGTATAATCAAATGCGTTATTAGAGAACCTATACTGGTATGCTTGATCTAGTGCTTCATGCAACAGTGGAGAATGTGAGACAGATCCTTCCACATAAAATGATACGCCCGAGTTATCTGCAAAGTTTTCACCCATTTCAAACACAGGGAATTCATATGTTTCAACTCCGTTCCTGAATGTAAATGTCAGAATTGGCGTCACGTCACCGATCATTTTGTACCCATTACTTTCTTCAGCATATACATTTGATAATCCAAATGAAGATGCGACAGACAATGCAACAATACTAAAAACTGCAATGCTGTGTATGTTATTCAAAGTCATTAAATTTCAATAGAAAGATTTCACCTATAAGATGTGTCATGGTTTTCTAATGATGAAACATAGTTGTAAATTGTCAACATATATCTATATAGAGAGAAGATTTCCTAGATTGTTTTTAACATGCAATTGCAGTAAGTCATTTATAATTAATGATTAAAACATGATCCAGATCACACTGTAGATCATTTTCAGAGCCGTTATCAATTACATATATTCAGGATACAGCAACTTGAGAGGTTTCAACAATTTTGTGTTCAACATAAAACGAAGTCTCATTTTACCTCAATACAGTATTTGCAATTCCAAACGGACCACATTCATAGAGAAAAGCAGCCACACAATGCATGTGTTGGGTTAATGCGTCAGATAGTAAGATTACTGAAAATACCAACACAGTAAAGACTGGGCAACATATGCCAATGTAAAAATTTCACAAACACCGTCAGTGAACAACTGTACTATTGTCAATTTTTTCTCAAAAAGGCTTGTTTACTTCGCGTGTAAAGACATAGCTTGCTAATGCAACCATTACAAGCACAAATCCAACCAAGATTCCAAGGCTGAGAAGTACAGGTATTCCGCCCTCAGAAACACCGGTCATCATTTCTCGAACCAGCAAGACAGTGTATGTTACAGGGTTTAGTTTTGCAATAACTGCAAGCCACTCAGGAAGTAATTCCAATGGGAACAATGCAGGACTCAGCATAAACAGAGGCATTCCAAGAAAATTGATTACGCCCCAAAATGTTTCCTGAGATTTGGCAGTTGCTGCAACCATTACAGAAATCCCAGAGAATCCCAGCGAGAACAAGATAACAATTGTCATGATAGGAACAATCATTATTGGATTTGGAAAAGAGACACCAATTGCCAAAGCAATTCCTAAAATCAGACTAGCCTGCATAGCTGCAATCAAGGATATTGCAGACATTTTTCCAAGTGCAATTGAAGAACGAGAGATTGGAGACGTCAGTGCTTTATTCATGAAGCCGTATCTTCTATCCCACAATGTATTGACGCCACCAAAAATACTTGTAAAAATTGCAGTAAGTATTATGACACCGGGTGTCATAAACTCGATGTATTCACCTTCAAACCCGACTGACTGAATTAGCGGCTGAGTTCCTGAAAAAGTATTGCCAATCACAATTATCCATATTGCAGGTTGGATCAATCTGATCAAAACACCGCTTCGTGATTTTTTGTATCTCTTCAGTTCTCTCCAGAAAATTGTATATGTGTCATACATCAAAGTGCTCATGCACGTAACCTCTTCATCTTTGCGTGTTCACGTTTTCTATTAAATCCAGAATCGTCATCTCGAATTTCATACCCAGTATAAGAAATGAACACGTCATCAAGAGTGGGTTGAGTTAGAGAGATAGAGATTATTTTGATATCAAGTTTTGACGAGATTTGAAAGATTTGTGGAATTACCTCGGTTCCGTTAGACGCAAAAAGAATCAGCTTTGAGCCGTCTTTGCTTATTTTTTTAACAAATCCAATTTTTTCAATCTCAGATAAGAAAGAAGTGTGTTCACCCTCATCTACGACAATTGAGATCACCTCATTTCCCATCGCATTTTTCATGTTTTCCGGAGAATCAATAATCTGTATTTTTCCACCATCAATGATTCCAACCCTATCACAAAGATTGTCTGCTTCTTCCATATAGTGAGTGCTAAGAAAAATCGTCATTTCAAATTCAGTGTGGATTTTTTTGATATACTCCCAAATCTTTCTTCGAGTTTGAATGTCAAGTCCAACTGTAGGTTCATCTAAGAACAACACTCTAGGTCGATGCAAAAGACCTCCTGCAATATCCAGCCTCTTTCTCATTCCACCAGAATAAGTGACAACTGCATGATCTTGTTTGTCAGCCAATTCAATTAATTCCAAAACGTCGTCAATTCTTTTGTTAATTTCTTTTTTCGGTATATGGTTGAGTTTTGCTTGTAGTAAAAGATTTTCTCTTCCGGTCAAATATTCATCTACAGTTGATTCTTGTTGAACATATCCGATATTTTCACGAACTTGTTTTGCATTTTTCATGACATCAAATCCAGATATCAGAGCTTGGCCGGATGTTGGTTTTAGCAGAGTAGTAAGAATCATCATTGTTGTACTTTTACCTGCACCGTTTGGTCCCAAGAACCCAAAAATCTCACCTTCTTCAACTGAGAAAGAAACATCATTTACTGCAATTATGTTGCCAAATGATTTTGTCAGAGACTTTGTTTCAATAGAGTACATGTTCTGATCGCAATTGTCAATTATAAATTGCTTAGTTCAATTAATCCTCATAAAAAAATTTAAAGACAGACTAGAGAAGAGCAACACCATGAAAGGATTATGCCAAAAGTGTCACGCATCTAACGTGAATGTGATTGTTCAGGACGGGATCCCTGTTTGTGAAGTTTGTACCGAAAAAACAGACTAAACAAAAAAGAAGAGTGAAAACTATTCAAGATTCTTGAATGCGTCCCGTGTCATTCCTAAAATGACTTTTTCCCCAATCCACCAAATCTCTGATTTGGACAAGATCTTTGAGTGCAATATACCGTCACTTACTTCAATGGATTCTAGTTCATTAGTATCGGGATTTCGATGCAATCGTTTCACTTTCCCAATTTTATGACGATCTATGTCTATTACTGGAATTCCAGTCCTAATAGGAGTCCTACTGAGAAGCAGTGTTTCTTCAGAAAACTTGTCAATATAATCCTCTGAAAGAAAATAGTCTTTGTGGAATCCCTGATGAATTGTAACTCCAGATACTGCAAGAGTATCAGAGTTAATGTGGACATGTTTAACTTTTCCATACTCGATTCCCTCCCTATCAATCACTTTTTTTCCGGTGAATGTGTCGGCAGTTATTATATTTGCAGGCATTCCTTCGAGTTTTGCGGACATGGCATACCATCAAAAGATTTGCTTATGATACCAAATATCAGAAATTTCTATCAATGAGGTTAAATTACTTGACAGACGAAAATTGCTCATGGAGATAAAAGAGGAGTCATTCATATCAATTCTCATTACAAAAGGAAGGACAACAGGCAGGCAACACGCAGTCATGCTACGTGCAGTGAATTATGAAGGGAAAATTTACTTTTCTAGGCATAGACCAGACGGGGATTGGTTCAAAAATGCAATAGAGAACCCGGAAGTACAAATCGAATATAACGATACAGTATTTGCAGGAATTGCAAAATTAGTCGCAGATGAAAAATTAAGTGAAAAAATTTCAGAGTTAAAATACCCAGGAGAGAGAAAAGCCAAAGAAAAAAGGGTTACGATTCAGGTTACATTAAACCATATCTAAGCGATGTTGATTTCAGTCACCCGTCAAAAAGTCATAAACATGCATCTAGTGGTATAAAATAATCATGCCTAGATTGTTTGGTAAAATTACAATTTAACTAAACCTTTTATCCAGAACTATCAAATAATAACAATCACTAAATTCTGGCATTAAGAAGCAGGAAAGTGAGGAGTAAAAATGAATTCAAAAATAACAATTCCAATAATAATAGCCATTTCGGTGATAGTTACAGCAGCAATAACATACGCCATTAGCTTTGAGCAGGAACCTCAAGTGTTACAGAAAGTCACACCTGAAATCATCTACATTGAAAAAGAAACTTCAGAATATTTTGGAGGAACTCATGATGTCAAAAAAATAGGGTCGCAAGACGAATTAAAGAGCATTCTTAAAGCATCAACATCACTTTTTGAAGGACAGTTTTTTGAGGATAGAATAGTTTCAACCAGAATGATGACAGAAAATGCCGCCAGAGAATCAGACGGGTTTGTAGGTGCTCCAATACCTGCTGCAATCCCTCAAGGTGCAGTAGACAAGACAGGATCCGTAGGTTCAGAGCATTCAACCACTAATGTTCAGGTTGAAAACGTAGATGAGCCAGACTATCTTAAAAATGATTCAAAGTACGTGTACATTGTATCACAAAACACACTTTCAATTATTGATGCATATCCTGCAGAATCAGCAAAGATTGTTCTCAAAATCGCATTAGACATAGAATCACAGTATATTCAAAATATGTTTCTAAACAAAGACAGATTGATAATATTTTACAACGGTCAAAGCGACGATGAAATTATTCCACAATACGACTTTGTTCCAAGAAGATCATATAGTTCAGTCACGCATGCGCTAATAGTAGATGTCTCAGACAAAGAGAAGCCAACAATTCTCAAAGATTATTCAATTGATGGTTATTTCAGTGATGCCAGAATGATTGGAAACTATGCATATTTTGTGACAAACAGCAACATAGACTATCAATATCCAAAACTTCCAGTAATAATGGAGGATTCAGTCAGAATCATGACGCCAGAAGCATTCTATTTTGATAACATAGAACAGTTTTCAAACTTTAACACGCTGACTGCCATAGACATATTCGGAGACACCATTAATTCGGAGACATTCCTAATGGGATATACTGGATCCATCTATGTGTCAGGAGACAACTTTTACCTGACATATCAGCAAAATATGCCATTTGGGTTTTATGAGAGTTCATCAAGAGATAGATTCTTTGATGTCATAGTCCCGCTACTGCCAACTGACATACAAGAAAAGATCAAAGCAATAAAAAATGATGTATCAATTAGTTCATCTTTACAGTGGATTAAGATTTCAGAGCTAATGCAAAGATCATACAACGAAATGGACAAAAATGAAAGAGAGGAACTATTTGACAAGATCAAAGAGGCATTAAACAAATATGATGCAAAAATTCAAGAAGAGACAAACAAAACGATCATTCACAAAATATCAATCAATGAAGATAAGATAGAATATGTTGCAAAAGGCTCAGTTCCTGGAAGGTTGTTAAACCAATTCTCCATGGATCAAAGTGAGAACAGATTCAGAGTTGTAACCACTACCGAATACTATACACAGTACCAAGGGATGGTTCGCGCAAATGCAGTTTACATTTTAGATGAGCATCTTAACGTTGTCGGCAAATTAGACCAAATCGCTCCTGATGAGAGCGTATATTCAGCCAGATTTATTGGAGATAGACTATATTTAGTAACATTCCAACAAATTGACCCATTTTTTGTAATTGATTTATCAAGTGATACTCCAAAGATACTGGGAGAATTAAAAATTCCAGGGTTTTCAAACTATCTGCATCCATATGACAACGAACACATCATAGGTATAGGCAGAGACACAAAAGAAACCGAAGGGAATAGAGTTCAGCAGTTAGGGATCAAGATAGCATTGTTTAACGTTGCAGATGTCAGCAATCCAAAGGTAGTAGACGAGGCAATCATCGGAGATAGTTCTACGTATTCAGAATCATTGTACGATCACAAGGCATTCTTTTTTGACAAGACAAAAGGCATTATCTCAATTCCAATTACAGGAGACATCAAAAATCTTAACAATGATTCAAGTTCCAAAATGATTGCTCCAGATTACAATCGCTGGAGCGGATTCTATGTGTATGACTTGGACAGTCTGGATGGATTTGATCTTAAAGGCAGAGTTACTCATTCAGATAGTGATTCACGTTATTATGGCATGGGAAACGCAAGAACATTCTACATTGACGATGTGCTATACACCGCATCAGAGGGATATCTGAAGATGAATTCCATAAAAGATTTGAAAGAGATCAATTCGCTAAAGTTTGAAAACACTGGAAAGTTCATAGGGTATATTGATGAAGAGATTTTACGTTAGATCATACAAGATGCACTATAGTTGATATCCCTCGCCTATCAAATTCAATACCATTTTCAACCTCACTAATTGTCACAGTAAATGAAATGACATCACGGGGTTTGCCATTTTCTGCATGAAGCCTTAGATGAATATCCATCATATCAAACTCTTGGACAGGTAAATCAGTCTCATCCAAGTATGCATCACATGTGGATTCTATTCTAAATCGGTCATCTTTAAAATGAAATCCAAGTTTCATTTTTCTTCCATTTCTTCCGGCTCCTTTAACATTTACATCGATAATTCCAGGACGGGTTTCAGTGTAGCCAGATCTGTGATTTACAAAAACTCCAATTTCAAGAGGTTTTCCAGCAGTAGATTCGGCCATCTTTTGAATCCCATCATTCATAACAACATCTACTGCTTTGATAGATTGTGCAACCTTTGCTATCCATTCGTTTGTCCTTGTAATGGTAGATCTAATGCCTGTACGTCTTCTTTTATCTTCGTCCTCAGGTAATTTGTAATAGTCAACCCAAGCCTCATAATCATGTGAGATGTCCTCAATGAAATCGATACATGTTCGTCGATATTCATCTACATTGTCAGTTCTCTCAGATCCATCATCTGTTCGCATTCCATCATAATCCATCGGCATTGCCATACACTGAATCAATCCAAGTTCTAAAAAAACCAATCTTGAGACAAATCCAATGATTATAAAAGGAATTGTTCAAAGCAAGACCATGATATTTTCAGAAATCGTAACTGATTTGCAAAATCAATTAAAAAAAGATTTGGCGCAGATCATATTTCTTCTAAAGAAAAACCCAGCTACAGGGTATGCACGAATTGTAGAGATTGGAAAAGAGGTTGGAAGAAAATACAACATCAAGTTAATTGTAAACTTTCCAAAAGAGGGGAGAATTGAAGAGTACGATATGTATGGGAAAAGAGATCTGAGCTTGATTGTGGATTATGATAGAAAGAGATTTCCAATCGATAGAGAAGTCATCAAACAAAAAGCAAGAGAGATTCTAGGGGATGTCCAGACAGAAGATGCTTACATGTATGAAAATAAAGAGGGAGTAAGGGTTTACACGAATAATTGGAAAATAGACATACTGCCTCACTCAGTGCATATTTGGACAGAATTCAACGAGAGGGTTACGGCGTTTTGTGATTGGTTGATGGAAAACGCATACGAAATGAAGAAAAAGTAACAGTCCGAATTAGAGCAGTTCAAGATCATCTAGAAGTTTTCGAGCCTCAGAGTTTTCAGGTTGAAGTTTTAAGATACGTCTACAACAATCAATGGCTTCATCTTTTTGTTCCAAAGCCAAATGAACGTTAGTTTTCAAAGTAAGTGTTTCGACATCATAGTTATCCAATTGAAAAGCTTTTTCAAAATAGGGCAATGCTTTTTTGGCATCGTCTACTATAAAGAAGACACTACCCATGATAAACATGAAATCAGGATCATCGGAATATTTGGATTCCAGACTCTTTCCAAAAGCAACTGCCTCATCATACTCACCATCTTTTAGTAATTTTTTGAGATGACGTTTTGGTTGTTTGAAAAAACCCACCATATTGATTCGTTATTTTAACAGATACTAGTAATTTGAATGTAAGACACTTTTAGTCAAACCAAGATTGTGGTTGGTAACCGCTTGGACTTTTTGTTTGAGTGTTTTGAGGGACTTTCATTATTCCTTCTTTGATCAAGAACTGAATTCCCAAGATGAAATCAGAATCCCCAATAGAGCCATCAGCCCACCAGCCTGCGTTGTTCTTCACCCAAGACGGAATGTCATTTGTAGACCCACCAGATCCTTGAGTCGTTGGAGGGATTTTCATTATTCCTTCTTTGATCAAGAACTGAATTCCTTGAACAAATGAGTTATCATCAATTGCGCCATTAGCCCACCAGCCTGCGTTATTTTTAATCCAATGTGGGATTTCTTGTGCAGGTGATGTGCCATTGGGACCATATATTGGAACTTCTATTTCCAGATAATCAGCAGCGCCAGATGGCGCTATTCCTTCAGGAGCCAATCCATAAATCCAAATCACATAGTGTGCAGTTCCGGGTTTTTCTTTTACAATCATATCAACAATATGTTGTCCAGACGGAGAGTAAAGAAACTGTCTGCCCTCTTCTTGTGCAATTGATCTTAGGGGAGTCAGTTTTTCATCAACAGTAAGAAAATCAAATTGGACTTGATTCAAAAATTCAGTATCATCGTATTTACTAATGAAACTAACAAGCCACTCCATTTCACAGCCCACAATTGGATCTTCAGGGCCATAAAAGATGTGTACCTGATAATCAAAGTTATGCGTTGGTTTTTTTATGCTGACTGATTTTTCAAAATCAGTCTCACATCCTGCTGCAGCAAATTCATCTGCAGTTGAGATAATTCCTTTAAATGGACTTTCTTGTAAGTTTTCTTTATAGTCTAATAATTTAAATTCGTATTCGGTTGGAGGTATTCCTTCTGATACATGTGTGTAAGTTTTAGCCTTTATTGGAAATGGAAAATCATCTACTAGCCAAACTTTACTTGTCACCCCGCCAGTTTTCCATCCCACTTGAACAGTCTCCCAAGTTCCTGCAGGTACAGTGATAGTTTCAATTACTCTTGGTATTACTTGCTCGCCTCCAATGTTCCCTATTTTCCCCCAAGAGGCAGCTTTGAATGCTTTTGGACCCTTTCCGCCAGAGCTGTCATCAGATGTTGCAAATGCAGACAGCCAAGCTATGGAAGACTTGAATGCACCACGATAAACACCTAATTCTATGCTGCCACCTGTTGGCTCTGGTGCGATTTTTCCTAACTCCATTTCACCGACAATTACTTTGGAGCCATCATAAACCACAACTTCAGCTAACCATTTAGTTTCACTTCCAACCTGTTTGTCACCTTTAATCCACATGTCCATTTCAAAATTGGCACATTCCTTGTAGTCTACATGACACATGCTGTAGGAAAAGAAATCTCCTTGTTTGAGACCTTCACCAGCATACCATGATCCTTCTTTATCAACACCACCGGCAGACGAAAATTGAGCAAATGCTGATGGGGACACTAGAGATCCAAAAAGGAATGCAGTGATTATGAACAGTAAAATTGCTTTCAAACTACAAAAAAATAGAAAAACAGATAGTTAAACGTTATTCAATTATGAAAAAGTATCAAAAATAGGTAATTTGTTACTACTCAAATAAGCAAATATAGAGGAAAATGCACAGAAATTCCAGAAATGTGTGAATGTTCAAAAGTCCATTTGTTTGAGGTTGAATTCAAACTCGATGGAATGACTGTAGTTCCTACACATAAAAATTGCGGATTTGCGCTAGATGGCAAGCAAGCAGACAAGTTCCAAAAAGAATTAGTAAAATCATGGGGCTTGGAACAAGATGAAGATTAATTCAAAAAAAAAAAAAAAAAATAAAAAATAAAATTTAAAGTTACTATCGATTATAGTTGTCCGACAGCTTCTTTACAAACGCTTGTTGAACATTTGCAATCAGCACTGCATATACAATGACCTTGCATTGCGCAATCGCATGAATAATCTGGATCTCCGCTGGCTGCTTCGCATCCACATGCTTGATCTACCATGATAAACCAGTAATCTTACTTCTTTTAAAAGGTTAGTACATGGATATAGAATATCAGGCACTTGAAATAATCTCAAGGATCGAATTTGCTGATTTCTGTACAATTTCTGATTGCTGTTCTAAGAGATTATCATCAGCCTCAATGTCAAAAGCAACCTTCAGAAGATAGATAAGATCTTGTCTTCGGCTCAGACTATCCTTAATTTTTAGAAAGTTTTCTTTGTTGACATAACCTAGATAAAAATAGCAATCGGAAAGCATCGAATTTCTTACAAAGAAATCATGTTTCTGTTGAATGATTTGCGAATGATTGTTTTTTTCAATTAAATCTGAAAAACCAATTGTGGATTTTAGCATACGCTCAAGTAATGTCGGGATCGATCTCTCAATACCAACTGTTTGTGTAACTATAGAGATATTTTTATTGACAGCAGTCTTCTTTAATTTTCGAAGTAAATCAAGCATGTGAGAAGGACTTGATCTTTGATGATTAATTGCAGATATTGCATCAGCTAGATGATAAGTAGCACATTTTTGCCAACATGGTGCAAATACATCTGATGTTTGGATAGATTCTCTAGTTGTTTGACAGCAGAACAGAGACTCAATCAAACAATTTTTTGCAAAATCTATGAACAATGAAGAACGTTTTTCTTTAATTTTAGAAAGCAACATTCGTAAATCCCACGATTCGTCATTGATAATTTGAAGATTATCGTATTGGAGTAGTTTTTTTGATCGAGTTTCAGATAAAGACGCATGATGAATCACAACAAAATTGTTTTCAAATTGAACAATCTTTTCTGATTCTGGTTTTTCATCAAATACAACGATATCATAATCACAAGAATCAAAATAAAGATCAGAGACCCTGCAACCTGCCAATCCAATTGGGAATTCAGATAAACCTTGTTCTTCGACAAATTTTTTAATATTCATATAATTAAACAGAATAAATTTTTCTATAAAGGGGGAAACTTGCAAAGTTTCACAAATTCATGCAAAGTCAAAACATTTCCTTTAAATTAAGATTGGATTTATTTTTAACAAGCTCCTATAGTGTAGTCCGGTTAAGCATTTTGGCTTCTCAAGCCAGAGACTCGGGTTCAAATCCCGATGGGAGCATTAGAAATTACAAAATTGTTTCTTTAAATAACTAAATCAATAGATTGTTTTGTTGGGATTAAGAGAATTAGATCTTAAGGAAGAATACAGGTCAGATAGAGACGATATCGTAGCAGAATTTTTCTTTCCTTGTCTAAGCAATTGCATAGAATATGACAGATGTGTGGATTTTTTATCAATTCATACGCTAGCTAGAATATCCATGGCGTTTGACAATTTTGCAGAAGGCAAAGCAAAATTAAGGATGGTAACAGGCCATAGATTTAGAGCATCAGAATTAACTTTGCTCACAAGACTCTTTTCTGAAAAAGAGATGAAAACATCCAAAAATAGATTAAAAGATTCTAAAATAAACAAAGTGAAAAGCATCATAGACAATGGGCAAGTAGAGATAAAGATTGCAATTCCAAATTCGGAACAGATATCAGATTCATTCTCAGAAAGAATAGGAATTTTTAGAGACGAGCATGATCAAGCAGTTGCGTTTACTGGAACATCAAGAGGAACTGTACCCACTCAAACTAGAGATTTTGAGTCAGTAGATGTGTTCACATCATGGAATGATCAATCACGTGTTGAAAGAAAGATGAAAGATTTTGAAGATCTTTGGCAGAATAAAACAAAATATGTCGAAGTGTATGATTTTATGTATGCAGAAAAGAACAATCTTCTAAAGTATTCATCTGAATGGATAATGCGAGATTAAATATCCAATGATTCATCTAATCCAGATTTGTTTTCATTAAAACTCATTCTATTGATTTTATAATATATTACCTCACCACGTCTCTCAATAACTGCAATTATCGGCTCTTTTCCCATTTGTGTGATCTCTTCAATCTTTTTCTGAAGAACCCCCATTTTTTCTTGCTGCCCCTCATTAAGGCCAAATACTAGAAACTTTGCGCCTTTTTCTCCAAACTGTCCTCGTTCATAAACCCTAAAATCAGAGCCAAATCCAAAACCGTCTTTTACAACATATCCCCTATTACGGAGATCACGGTAGATCAGAAATTTAGTAAGAATGTCAGAGTCAGTTTTCTGACAAAGACCCATAAAAGAATCAAAATCAATCTGTTTTTTTCCTTTCTTTAGGATCAGTCTTTTAGCATACAGCAGATAAAGAGTTTCAAATGATTTTAGAAATAATTTTTCTTTTTCGGTTTCCCCAAACCCCTTGAGATCCAGCTCGTGTATCATTGTCTTATCTGAGATACATGCTTGATCTGAAATCAAATCACCAGTTACTAGTGGAGTTTCTTCCATGGTAAAGAGAAAATCAAGGGATTTCCATATAAGCATTGGAATGCACGAATAAGCGCTTGACTAACCGTTAAAATATGGGTTTTCTGGATTGAGGTCATCATGCATGGTGCAAATTATAGAGACGGACATGGTCAAGTATTCACCAGAAAAGAGTACATCAAAGGAAAACCACAAATTAAAATTGCAAAATTTCAGGGCGGAAAAAGAGCAACATATGAGCATTGTGTTCAACTATTACTAAAAGAGAAATTACAGATTAGGCACATGGCAATTGAGTCAGCCAGATTGGCAGCTAATAAAACATTAGAGAAAACAACTGGGGAATCAGGTTATTATTCCAGACTCAGAATTTACCCACATAATCTCCTTAGGGAAAATAAGCAAATTGCAACGGCTGGCGCAGACAGAGTTTCAGAAGGAATGAGAAGATCATGGGGCAAAGCTACCAGTTTGGGAGCCAGAGTAAAACAAGGACAGTGCATCATGGAGATGTATGTTAATGGCGATGCTCACTTACAAGCTGCAAGAAAAGCACTTCAAGGTGCTTGCGTAAAATTGCCAGGAACACCATTGATCAAAGTGATCGAGTGGAATAAAGTATCACCATAAATTATCCAAATAAGATTTCTTGGTTTTGACGAATTCTAGAAATTCTTCAAATTCTTGTTTTGTAGGTTCTCGATTCAGAATTCTTTTTGACTGGTAAAAAAAGGCGTTGTAAATTCTTCCCACAGCAATTCCCAAAACAAATGACTTTGAGCTGTCTATAGTTGAAAGCGATTCGAACAGTTGTTTGATTTCATCTTTGTTAGAAACGGTGTCTTGAATTTTTTGCTCTAATTTTCTCAAAATATTTTCATCCATAAGGATGGTCATACTGATTAGTTAAACAGTTTTACGCAAAGCAATTTTGGGCATAATCACCAGATTTTTACTCAAACCGTAGAGATGCGCATGAAAATGTATGGATTGTTTATCCCATGCATTTGTTCAAATGGATCGGTTATTCTTATGTGAGACAGAACAAACATGCCAAGTGCTATTTCATAATCACTTTTCTTTGATGAGTGATTTTATTTGCGAGATGCTTTCAGGATTCAGTTTGATTTCTTTATGTTCTGCCAATACATGTTCAGTGACCAAAGACATCAGTTCTTCTTCAGAATCTGCAGATGCAGACCAGCCGCAGTCTTTTCCTGCATCCGAGCAACTTATAGTTTTTGCCACGACTAACAGCCTTTTTAGAAATATTTATTTCATTTCCTAACCAGATTTTCATCAGTTCTGCAATCTGCACAAGGACAATGCCAATGACACTGAAGATTCTCTCGTTTTTTCAATTCCTTTTTCTTTTGTGCCATGATAACTAATCCCAAATAAATCAAACCAGACATAATAATCAATTTTGCGTTTACATAACTGAAATTATGAGAATCGTCAATGTTTTCATTTCTAAAAGGCTGGAATGTAAACGCCATCAGTCTCTCTGCCAGTACCAAAACTTAATTTCACCAAAAAACCATCATAATTTGATGGCAAAGGGAATAATCATCGGAATCATTATCGGCGTAATTGTAGCAGGAGGGATCATGTTTTATACCAATACTCTTGACGTGCTAAAGCCAGAGATAGAGTCATCCGTAGATACTACCAAAGACGCAATATCAAAAGTGGACGGAAAGGATGTTGTGGAAAAAACCGAGCAAATCTCAAGCAAGATCAAGGACATAACAGAAAAGATCAAGATAACAAACCCGTTAGATCCTGAAAAATAATCCAGAACCCAGCGTTCAGAAGAAACCATAGTCTAAGATCATGGTTTACCGGCATAGAATATTGTATCTGTTTTAATGTCATAACATTTCAGTAACGGTGCAATGGTGTCTCCTCCTATAGTCCTTACATATCGTCTTAGTTACTAGGCATCATTGCAATTTTTTCAACCATTGTTATGATGATTTTTAATCGATTCATTCCAGAATGGCTACTATTGGTCATGTATTACCTCAAGAATGACCAAGGATTCAATTGAATTCCAACAGGATCTTGTAAATAAGCAAATTTTATGATTAGATAGCATCATCAACAAAGAAGAGATTTGGACTGGACGGTAATATTGTAAGCAAGGATTTGCTAATTTCTTTTAATCCAATAACAGTTCGCTTAAGAACAGTTTAATATCCAAATTCAACCTTTAGAAATGTTGCAGTTATAGTACAGTCTGGTTAGTACTCGTGCTTGCCAAGTACGTGACCCGGGTTCAAATCCCGGTAACTGCACCAGTTATCATTAATTTTTAGGCACTAATGCTTTTTGGATGATGTCTAATGCATTTTTAGCTTTTTCTGGGCGAGGTAATTGAATCATGAATACATTGTCCTTTCCATAATAAGATTTTGGAGAAGAGAGCGCAAGCATGGATGTTTCTGCCAGAGATTCAAAAAACAAAAGATCTGTTTTTGCATTGACAAGAAATTTTTCAGCAATATTTCCTTTTGAAAATGTCAAAAAAACTTCAACAAACACATTCCCCAATCCATCATGCAGAATATTCAGATCAGTGTTAATCGATAAAGGCTGTCCTGCAACTTTGGATATGATGTCATCATATTTTTTCTCTTCAATTTGAATACAGGGAATTTGCTTCCCCTCAAAATCAAAAGTGGTAATACCACTATGTACTCTATCTAATAATTTCTTTAGATCATCAGACATTTTCATTTTCCAGTTTAGCGATTATTTTATCACCGGATTTTATCAAAAGAGGTGAAATGAATGCGGTAATTATAGAAATGATGCCAATTAGTGGGAATAGGAAAGCACTTACAGCACCTATATCAATGCCAACTTTTACAATCACAATTGAGAATTCACCACGTGGAGCAGCCAATGTAAAGCCGGATCGAAGTGCTTTGCCACGTCTTTGCCTGAAAATTATATTTCCAAGCATGTTTCCTCCAAATTTCATTCCTACTGAAATTGCAATCAAAGCAATAGCAAGAGGAATGTAATTTTCCAGTTCAGAGACATCCATCAATGCCCCTACAGAGATAAAGAAGATCGCCACAAACATGTCCTTGATAGGGCTAGAAAGCAGTTTTGCAACTTCAGCTGATTTTGACTCAGCTACTAGTACTCCAGCTAGAAAGGCTCCAATTGCAACTGATAGCCCAACAATATTTGCAAATAACGCATAACCAAAACAAAGACCAAGAACGCCAAGCAACAGAATTTCACGATGTTCAGCTGCTGCAACTCTATCAATCAAAGGTGGGATTACTCGTGTTCCAATAGTAAATGTTCCAACAATAAGGCCTGTTGCAACTAAAACTATGACAATGACAGATTCCAGAGATACTGTTCCTACTAAAGCAATAGATTGTAATGAGGATATCAGAATAACCGCAATTATGTCCTCTACAATCAGAATACCAAGAACAAGAATGGATGATTCTTTGTTGATCCGCCCCATCTCTTCCAAAAGTTTGACAATTATTGCAGTACTTGACACAGACAATGCTGCAGCAATAAATAATGCATCCATGAATTCCAATCCAATTGTACTGGCAGCATAATATACAACACCCATTGTTGAAAACAATCCCACAGATCCTATACCTACTGCCTCACGTCCAATACTCTTTATTTTTGCATATGGAAATTCTATCCCAATTACAAAAAGAAGTAAAATCACACCAATTTCAGCAAAAAGATTTAACGCAGAAATATCAGACAAAATTCCCACGCCTTCTAAAATTTCAGAAGGGCCACCATCAGGTAAAATCCAAGACCAAATCGGAGAAAGAGGTCCAAGTAACATTCCTGCAAAAAGATAACCTATGATTAACGGTTGTTTTATTTTAAAAAATGCAAGAGTTATCACAGCGCCAATTATCATAATGAATGCCAAATCAGTAACAAAACTTGTATGAGGTAATTCTGGAGTAATTTGTTCAATCAAACTATGTACAGTATTGTTAAGGGAGCTATGAATTCCACTTGAATCTAATCGAAGTGAAACATGTTCCATGATTTTAGTTATCAAGTTTGTTTAAAAACGGATCTTAAAATTCAAAAATTAAGATTAATCGAATTTGAACAGACTCAATGTCCGGAATGTTTAACCTCTTTATTCTTAGTTATCATAATCTATATGCAGAGTGATGATTAGGTCAACTGAGTACAATGAAGAGATATGACCTGGGGTATCTGACTGCATAATCGGTTACAATGTAATCACCTTGTTATTAATAGTACGGTACTATACCGTACTATATGATTCAATGTGAATATTGCCCAAGAGGGTTTATTGAAACAGCAAACGGGTTGGCTGAAAAGACATTTCATGAGTTACTGCATGAACCAGAAGTTGTAAACAAGTAACTCCTTACATTTTTTATTTTAGACCCAACTTTTTTATCTTCAAATTTTTAATTCAGATTGTATGACTAGGGCGCCAGATAAAAAAACAACAAAGAAAGCAGTAAAAAAAGAACCAAATCCATCAGGATTACTTAAAAAAATAGCATCAGTTTCAGATACAAACAAGGCATTGCAAAAAGAGATCAAAACAATGTCAAAAATTTTTGGTGAAAACCAAAAAGTATTGGTATCAATGAAAGGAATGATAGATACACTAACAAATACATTAGAACATATTCAAAAACAGTCAAAACAGATTAACATCATAGAAGAGGACACTCAAAAATTATTTGCAGGATTAAATCAAGTTAGAGCACAATCTAATTTAGTTACAAAAATAAATGATCAGACGGTAAAATTACAAGAAGAGATAAACAAAATTTCAGAATTACAGAAAAAATCCAAATCACAGGAATTATCTCAACAAGTAGAAGATAGTATTAATTCAATTAAAAACAATTCTCAGATGATCATCAAAATTGCTCAGAGAATTGACGAAGTAAAAGAGGATCTGAGAAAAGTTTCTGGAAAAACAGATTCATTTTTGGAAATTGGAAATGAGATTGATAATTTGAAAACCAGTATAGAAGGAATTTCAAGAAAAACTGAAAAATTAGACACGGGATCTCAGATCATAGAAAGTCTCAAGCAGGAATTTGAAAGAATTGCAGAGGGCGCATCATCTACATCAAATCTGAATGCGGAGTTAGATGCAATCAAAGTCACAATTGACGCCATATCTTCCAAGGCTTCAAAAATAGATTCATTGGGATCTGTAATTGATGGGCTCAAGCAGGAATTTGAAAGAATTGCAGAGGGCGCATCATCTACATCAAATCTGAATGCGGAGTTAGATGCAATCAAAGTCACAATTGACGCCATATCTTCCAAGGCTTCAAAAATAGATTCATTGGGATCTGTAATTGATGGGCTCAAGCAGGAATTTGAAAGAATTGCAATAAAGGCAAATTCATTGGATAATTTGAACCTAGAATCAATAAAAGAATTGGGAGGAAAAATAGACAAAATTGAGACAGAGATCGGAGTGCTTGTAAAGAGGGCAGATGCAACTGCGTTTGTTGGGGAAAGTCTCAAATCAGTTCAAGCAGATTTCTCAGATTTTAAGCAAAACGTATTTGATAAAACAAATAGTATTGAGCAAAAAATTTCTTCAGTTTCAGATACCCTAAAGAGACAAGATGAATCAACCGTAGAATTTCATAAGAAATCTGAGAAATTATTTGAAGAGATGCAAATAGTCAAGAATGTTACAAACAAGGCATCAAGCGATTCATCTAAAGAAATGATGGCATTGCTAAAACTTTCCGAATATCAATCCAATATCAGAATGAATGGCGAATCAAAGTACGGTGAAGTAAAAGATATTGAAAACATGGCAGCACAGACAGCAGAAATTATTAATTTATTTGATAGAATTTCAATTGAGTCAGGAGAGAAAATTCCACTTCCTCACGAAGTAAGACAGTGGGCAATAAGTAAAATTCTAGATTGTGCAGACAAGTGGGAGATTAGATTTAGTGACGTATATTCAATTCTGACAAACTCCATAGGAAGAGACATGCTGAAGGAGTCTGTAAGAATTCAACAAGTAAGAGATATTTATGGAATCAGAGCAGTAGATGAAATTAGACGAGACTTGAATATTGCTTAAACTCCAATTTCATCTGTTTCTTTGAGTTGTTCTTTCTTTCGTTTTAGTACGGCAAAGATTCCAAGTATAGATACAATCCAGATAGTACTGAACATCATGTTTGCAGGACTGACATACATGTACGGAGTTGCATCCATGATGTTGGTT